>Ga0209700_100078_pt1 | contig 133884 bp, 48 predicted proteins | sample SiratroredBW_FD_187528 | JGI IMG/M metagenome (GOLD analysis project Ga0209700, IMG submission 187528) | Root nodule microbial communities of legume samples collected from California, USA - Siratro red BW (SPAdes) (version 2) | ecosystem: Host-associated > Plants > Roots > Nodule | place: USA...
TTTTTTTTTTTTTTTTTTTTTTTTCATTTTTATAACTATTTGTGGTCTCTCTCTCTTTCTCTCGTTCACACAGCATTATAAGTGGATGAAAAGAGTATGATGTTGCACTGAGAAACATTAGATGAGTATCGTGTTTGGGTTCATATCAATCAAAGTAGAAAGTATCACTGCCCTAGTACGGCCAGCCATTGGTCAACGGTTTACCACATTCCTTTCACTTTTCTTTTTAAGTTTATTTTTTATTTTTTTAAATGAAAATCAGGTTAGAATTTAGTTTTGGAAAATAGAATTCTACACAGTTTTACAATTATAAAAATAACGAATAACAGATTCTCATAATAAACATTAAATGGGTCAATTTAAATAAATAAAGTGCGTTGAGATTATTTTGGAATTTAAAAAAAGTTTAATAGGGATAAAAGGTCTATTCATTACGTTACAAAAACTGTTTAACTAGTTTTAAAGAAAAAGCTGCTTTCAAAATAAATTAGTTCAAGTAGGTATTTAACATCTGGAAGCATTATTGAAATTTGAGTTTAAGTTTACCAAGTTAATTGCCCCGCCTCATAAGCATATTTTAAGAGTTTTTAACATGTTATGCTTTGTATATATCACTGATATTATTTTAAAATAAGTCATGAATACGTGAATCGTAAAAGTAAGTTAATTTATTTAACTAAAGTTATATTTGTTTTATAATTAATTGTGAATGGAATTTATATTTTAAAATATGTTTAAATACATTCTTAACATTACCTACACTTTCATTTCATTTTAATTTTTTACGATTTTTCATTAAATTTGTTTCTTAATTAAATATATCTACAAAATTTAACATCTTAATTAAGTTGAACTTTTTCAACAATCGCGTAACATTACATGAAACAATTTATTAAAAAGAAAAAATAAAAATAAAAACATGCCACCAATCAAATATATACTCAAAAATATACAAAACAAACTATTTTAAAAATGAAATAAAGAAATTGATACTTATTATAAAAAATATTTCAAACTATTAATAAAAGGAGGAGAGCTAAACTACCTGAAATTCAACTGCTTGTCAATCCTAAAATTAGCAAGTTTATATGCATGATTTCTTTCATGAAAAAAATGAGATATTTTAAATTTCACAAGTCTTCATATATTTTCTCCATCTCTATCTATGAGACTAAGGAATAGTCGAAAAAAAAGAAAATGTTTAGCACACCAAAGAAGAATCACACTCTAACTACACATACCTGTAACTACCAACCTCAAAAATTTCTATACCAAAATGACATTCATAAACTCAACATATAGAGTTTTGAACTCCCATAAAAGAAGTGAAGCTACCAATATAATCACCCTGATTACCTCTAAGAAAGTCACTATAAATAGCATAGCCCATACATTTTTTAGCAATCTCATCCGTGTTGATTTTGATCCATCCCACTTCAAGCATTTTCCAAATAACTTGAATAGGCCTAGTTCCTTTTCTAGGCTTAGTTTGAATATCAAAGAACTTCAAAATGGAAAAATTAATTATATTATTATTCATAGATTTTTTGGAAATATTACCTAATAGTCTTATGTAACCTTTAATAGTTTGTATGGTCGAATCAATATTTATGTTTTGTTAGAACCTTGCATGATTTCTTATAACATCCAAATAGAACATGTAACAACAACTATTTGAATATCTTTCACCAAGGAGATACCAACAACTTAAAAAAAGAATTGAATAAAATCATTAAGAGAGATGAAAACAAATTAAGAAAAAACTTGTTGTAATCATGATCAGGTATGATGGACAATAAAAGAATGTGAAAAGTACTCTCTTTCTCGTGCCTACATAAGGAGTACATGGAGCACAAAGCTCTAACATGAACTTCCTTATCAATACACAACTTAATATGTAAAAGCTTCCAGACAACCAATGTTTTAGCAGGAGAAATGACATTAGACCACCAGCTCCTCTAATCAGCAGACTATAATCATTTAGAGACTAATTAGGAATGTCAGACACATAAGTGAGGATTAGCTACTGTAAATTTTTAAATCATGAATACTACATAAAGAAGGGAAAAGGGACCACTTAAAACTGTCTCAAGCCTACAAAACTTTAGCAAAAAACTTGAGTCTCTCCACATAAGAAACGTCAATCAATAAAAAAATGCAACTACTAGAACATCATATGTTATTTCAAAAATTAATATAATCACCGTTACCCACAAACCAATTAGTATTGCCTAAAACAGTATCATATCAGTCATTAATATAAGGTCAAATAGAAGAGGATTTATATAAGAAAATCTTCTTATACTTGGATTTTAAGAATATGAATCTCATAAAAAAAAAGTCCAAAGCATAAAGCTTTAACAGAAATCTCAAGCTCCAAGCATATAAGCGTTATTTTTCACTTAAAGATTCATAACCTAACAGTAACCAAACCTTACTTGTTAATATCACCAGTCCAAATAAAATTTTCGATCCATCTATCCACATCTTTAAACGGGCTAGCAAACTACTTATAAACCTAAAACTATAAGAAAGAGTACCAATAATTGACAGAATTTACCGGTTAAATTCTCCCATTATACTTACATTTCTAAGAACCCATTATACTTACATTTCTAAGAAAGTAAGATTTAGGAGTCATACGAAAATGGAAACACCTAAATAAAGAAAATAAATCTTGTGACAGTGAAACACACTTTTAATTTTTCTATAAAAAAGATAAAATCATCTACAATATAGTAATTAGCATAATTCAGACATTATTCAAAAGATTGTCTAGAAGGCATACCATAAAAGTGGATGAATTGCATGAGATTATCAATAGAAAAGAAATCATTAATACATTACATATGTGAAGGAAATGAATAATCTTTGACAGCATAGGCAACGTTTTTTGAGAATTCATAGAAGGAAATATTCCTCTACATAGAAATTCCTCAATAAGACAAAAAAGAAGAAAAACAAATATGTTTGTCTAATCTCTCTACTACAAGAGAAATAACTAACAAAATTGTCATTTACTCCAAGAGAAAGATGAGCAAACTGCAAAATCCAAAAGTTAAAAATTTGGATAAAATTCAAACTGCTGCAACACCTGAATTAAAAAGTCTGAATTGTCAAAACAAAAAAAAAAAAAACTTTATATCGTACCTTTCTTCACCTTTTTTTAGATAACGTATTAATAACTTTAAAAATAATGCATGCAATTCTTAATTTGTTAACAAAAATAAAATTATTCTAATTAAGAAAAACAATTCTACTTGACAATTAAAGCAAGTCTATCAACAAAAGCTTTAGAAACGATTTTAAATCTGAAATTGACAATATCCAATAAGTTTGAAATCCTGTTGGTTTTAACTCTATTAAAATTTAACTTTGTTTAAAATAGTTTCAATCAATGTATATTATTTGATCCCATTCTTACCATGAAAAAAATATAACCAGATTTTGCTATGGCGTCCATGTTTGTAATTAATTAATCTTATTAAGAAAAAACTCTTCTCCCATAATTTTTCTATCCGTAAAATTTAACTCACATATCATATTCAATAACTTTTTTCAAATGGATGAAAAAGGCCACCAAACCAAGATATGACATTTTCTCATCAACAAAACGTGGTTGAAATTTGTACAGCTATTACCTCTTGCTCAACTTGCACTTCCACATGGTTTTTGGCTTCTTCGAAACAACCATAAGTCAACATCTAAAGTAGGTTCAGTAATGAAATACACAATAAAGACAAATAAATAAGCAAGAACCATTCAAAGGTCAATGCACAATTGCAAAGGTGAGTTTGAAAATTGATTTATACTCGTTATTTTGGATTTGTCAACCATTCATGCCCTTTGATTGCTCCCTCAGTTTTGAAAAAATATGTGACTGCAAATCATTTAATTCAATATACGTCAACCTATGTTTTGTTCTACATATTTTATACACTTCGGGTCATCTCATTAACTCAAGTGGACCTCACTTTTCCTTTGAAAATCTTGAAAGCAGCAAGATGTTGTTGTTACTTTGAATTTCAATCAGAAGTATGTTTCAGACCACGCCATTAGATGTCTTAACCGACTTTTTAAAAAGTTTTAAAACCAATTTTGACATTCAAAAGAAATTCAACTTGAAATGCAAATCTATGGCTCATAGATTGTTTGAATTATAATACTTTTTTTTTTTTCAGAATCAATCATTATTCCCAGTTGAAACTACAAATTGCTTACATTTGTTCAGTTTTCACCATGATTTTGGAGGTCAAAATCAATTTTGATAGCCATTCAAATACGTTACTATATTGGTTTAAGATCAACTACACTAATTATTAGAAATTATTATGAATAATAATTTTATTAATTTTACAATAACTATCTTGAAAGTATTTTTTTTTAATTAATTGACAACATAAAAGGTACTCCAATAGAAAACAGATCGAAAGTATTTTAATCTGGTGATTAAAATAAAATGTGCGAGTGTAACTTTCTGAAAAATTTGGCTTTCAAATTAATTTGATGGCAAGATCAACGTTGATGGATATATGTTATAAATGATTGTGTTTTTTTAATTAGTAGTCCAAGAATCAATTATTGGTATTGCAACTTTAAATATAAAATAAACCATATTAAAAAAAAATAGATTCTCAAGGTTCTGACGATATTAATAATTAATAATTACTTTCGAGGATGATTAGTTTATGTAAATGAATAAGAAGTTGATTTTAAGTTAAGCAACATTGTTTACAAAATTTATCAATGGAAGATATAAAAAATTAAATATTTAAAACTAAAGAACAATGTTGGTACAAGTAAACAATCCAGATAATGTTTTAAGTATCATTGAGTGGGATTAATGCTAATAATTATAAAATTAAGTTAAACACTAAATATGAGATTAAAGTAAGAATATAAAATTAAGTTAAACACTTTTGCATTGAAGTGAGTTTTTGTATAAAGAACAAGTTTCAAGTGAATAATAAATTTAAGTTTGGTTTAAGCACTGACAACTCTTTTTGAGGAATTGAGATGAAGGATAAAGGTATCACTAATGTTGTATGACAATAACTTGGAAATCAGATCTTAAAGCTATTGTAAATTTTGAGTATTATAAAACAACATATAGCCCCACGTTTAAATTACACATTTTTAAAGAATTTATATATAATACATCTCTCTGTATAGTTTAAACGTGAATTTCACATTCCTTACATTATACACTTTCAAAAAATTTATACATAATGACTCATCTTATATCTTCATTGTAGATAGCAAAGAAGTTGAGTCTTCATTCTACTTTTGTGTTATGCTCGGTAGAAGATGTGTAAAACTGGTAATGCAGTGTGTGAAGTTGCAGGATCACTTTTTGGAACATTTCTTTGTTCCATCCTCTTGCTTTGTAACTCTTGGCTATAGAGTTGTTTATTATACTTTATTGGATCATCAATGCTTGCTCAAATATCAAGTGTTAACAACTTGTGATCAATTTTGAAGATTTCATTGTTGTGCCCGAATTCTGTTGGTTGCTTTTCCTATTGCAAGTATCCTAGAATATATAAAGAAAAAACAGGATGGATTCAACATGTGAAAACAACAAACACAATCTAAAGAAGTGAGTCAAAGAGATTTACATATGCCACCTTAAAAAGCATGTAAGGGAACCACATTTATAGTTGTGAAACGAGGTACGCATCTAAAATTAGTAAATGCTCCAAGACCTATTGTAATCTCAAACAATATACTCATACTATATAATCGAATTTACCTATTTATTTCTTGTGAAAAAAAAAATTATGTGACATCAAAATTTATATGAATAAAGTGGATCAGATTACATCTTCCCAAAATGAATATACAGTGATCACAAGGTACCTTCACAGTTATTTTATAAACATCATCATCAGCAATCAGAGGAGCCTTCAGCCCAGATTTCTCGTTAAAATGATAGTACATGATTTTGATCCTAAATCCACAACAAGAAAGAGAATAAGTTCAAACCACACAAAAACAATAATAAATTAAAAAACTATATTATCTGCATGCCTTTTCTTACACTGGTTGTGCGTTGGGGTGTGAGTAACATGCAAATGCTAATACTAGGGAAGCTTCTTCAGCTCTTTGGCGCAGCTTGGGTCTAGGCTATGACCATTGGATTGATGGGCTTGAACATTTGTACTGCTGCAGGTGGCAGACACTGACATGTTTAAGAATGTGTGTGAGGTAGTTGTGAACATTAAATTGTTTTAAGATATAATTATTTGTATTATAGTATAAAGAAAATATACTAATGATTTATTTATACTATTTTTTAATTAAATTTTTTTATCATTTAATAAATGAAAAAATTATTTATTTATCTAATAAAATAAGTAATTGAATAATTTTTTCTAAATAATTATACAACTTTTTTCTTTTTAAAATAACAGTTATATAATTTTCTTAATATTTTTTTATAAAATTATATTTTTTTAGAATATATTTTTTAATTATTTATTCATAAAATTATAAATAATAAAATATATAAAATTATATATTTTAAAGAAATACTATTTTATAAAAAGATTCATCATTTGACAATGTCTTTCACTGTCATCTTTTAATCAGATAATTTTACCCTTAACAAATAAAAATAAATTATTTATTTATTTAATAAAATAAATAATTTAATAACTTTTCAGCTTAAAATAATTATATAACCTTTTTTTAAAAATTAGTAGTTATATAATTTTTTACTAGCATTTTTAAAAATTATATATATTATATTTCATATTATATTCATAAAAAATAAAATTATAAAATTATATATATTTTAATGTAATAAAAATGTGAATTCACATGTGGAGGATTGTATGTGTTTTCGCTAATATATAATAAATCAAATTTTTATTAAATAAATTTATTAAAAATTAATTTAAATATAATTAATTTGTTTATAGAAAAAATATGAAAATGAAGTAGAACGAAACAAATATAAAATTAACATAAGCTACCATTTTTCATAAAAATAAATTAAAACAATGTATATTATTTTTACATGTATCATGTTTTCTATATTATAATTCTTACTTTTTATAAATAATTATTAATTAATTTAGGGACGTCTAGATATAAAAACAAGATTAAATGAATTCTTAAACTCTTTTCGAAATCAAGCAAAATAAAATTATCTAGCAAGTAATAAAAATAAATAAATTTGTATACTAAATCAACAAACACTTAGACTATGCCCACTCCTTTCTCAAGTAAAATGCTTATTAATCAAATAACTTGATTATAATGAGTTAACAAACCTATTCAAGTTATCACAAATTAATAAATATTTATGGGTTATATCTTCTTAATCTATTCTTAATATTAAAACTCATAAAAGATAAAAACACTCTAAAAAAAATATAAATAAAGCTCACAAATAGTATAACTTCACAAATTGAAGAATTATAAAATTTAGCATATAACCCAAAAAACTAAAAGCTCCAAAGCTTGATAAGGTTGTAGCACTTGTGTATGTATTTGGAGATCTCAAATATATTTTTATCTTTGACTTTATCTCTTTATATAACAATTGTATAGATCATCATTAAAAGACTTAATAAACCTAGCTATGATTCTACATAAACTTCTATTAGTCTTTAAACATATTTTTGTTTTCGTTATGGTAAACACTTTATATAAAAATTTTGGATTTGATTCTTTAAAGTGTGTTTCTTCAATCCTGCTTAAGTAAACAATTCAAGTACATAGGAATATATGACAGATATCTGTAATTAAAACATCATTGTACAATTATGCTTGTTTCCTTGTGTTAAATTATTATATAAATTGTTAATCCATCTTTAATTTTAGATTCACTACAAGAAAAAAGTTAAATTATCGATGAAATTTTATCGATGTAACTTTATTCGTCGGTAAAATATCATTATCGACAGATATCATCCGTCGCTAAATTTATCGACGGAGTCAGAAATCCGTCGGTAATTACCGACAGACTCAAAAATCCGTCGATAAATTTATATACAATCAATTTACCGACGGATTTTGAGTATTTTCGATAGATTTGTCTCGTCATTAATTTTTATTTATTTTTTAATGATTTTACAAAAGTTAAAAACTATTTTAAAATTGTTTATAATTATCTTAAAAACTTAATTGTTACGATTTATTTATCTTAAATTCATTAAGTTCATGTTTTTTATAGTCTATTAGTTTGTTTATTACTTAAACTTTTTATAAATAATTGATAATCAATAAGATCCTTTAAATTTCAAAAACGTATGTTAGAATATTCATATAAAATAATCATATTTAAAAAAATAAAACAAGTGTTTGTTATCATCAAAATATATGAATGGTTTACTAACATTATTGATAATTGTAATTCAGTTGAATATTTGATGTGGTAATCATAAAGCATAAAAGGAAAGATAAAAGAAATAAAACTAATTTACTAATTTGATATATGAAAAATTATGTATAGAGCAAACTTCCTATTATATATATATATATATATATATATATATATATATATATATATATATATATATATATATATGAAAAAATAGACATAACAAAATAAATAAAATTGCAACACTCTCTCCTCAAGCTGGATAATAAATGTTCATTATCTCAACTTGTAACAATATTCATGAAGGAAGAATGTTCAAGGACCTTTGTGGAGATGTCAACAAGTTTGTCATGTGATCTAATAGAGACAAGATGGAAGAGCTTAGCTTGAAATTTGTTTCGAACAATATGACAATCAATGTTAATGTATTTTGTTCTTTCATGAAATATAGGATTATGTTATGTGACAAGCGACTTGATTGTCACAATATAAAACAACAAGAGTAGAAAATTAAGAATGTAAATTTTGTATAAGATAATTGTAACTCACAAGTGATAGTGGCAAGAGTCCAATATTCTGCTTCTGAAAAAGAACGATACACGGTACTTTGTTTCTTAGACTTCCATGAGATAAGAGAGGTTCCCAAAAATGTGCAGTAATCGATGGTTGATTTCTGAGTTTGAGGAGATGATGCCCAATCTAAGTCCAGGAGGAGAAAGCATGTAAACATCTTCTGAATCTCCATGTAGAAGGGTGGATATATGTGGCACTGATTCATAGCAACAAGAGCAAGCACAAGTCTTACGGTAATCTCTACAACAGGTGAAAAAGTATTCAAATAACTAATTCCTTTAACTTGAGTGTAACCCTTCACAACAAGACAAGCCTTATACCTTTATATTGATCCATCAACTTTGCATTTAGTTTTATATACCCACTTACAACCTACAAGATTCTTGTCATGTAGTAGGGTATTTTAATGCGGTTGGTTTGGAGGGCTTTAATCCCCTTTCCTTAGCAGCAATCCATTTTGGATGTTTGCAAGCTTTTTCGTAACTTTGAGGCTCATTTTGTGACGAACTATCCATGATATAATATAAGTGTTTATGAGACAGTTTTGTATATGACAAAACAAATGAAATAGAATAATTAACTTTACCTTTTGTGTCATGATAGTTAGGATTAACAGAACTGTTAATCTAGTGATGATAATCAATAAGAAAATTTACAACTCTTCTCACCCTACTTATCTTCTTAGAGGAATATTTCCTTAAATTGTAGAACTATTTTGATCATCTTCTACAGAATCTTGCAGTTAACTTGTACTATCCTGGACTCAGGTTTCTCTATTATTGTTGTACTCAATTTCATAACTATTTTTTATAGGTTCCAAAAAGAAATCATAATTGAGTTGATCTATTGTAGAATTTGGTTGATCCGCTGAGATAATAGAGCTATGATCTGGGTGACCTGCAAAATTCTTATATGAAAAAATGAATGTATAAAAAACTACATTTCTACCCATGAACATTTCTCTACTTTTAATATCTAAAAGAACATAACACCTTTAATCCCATTTTTATATAAAAAAAATACGCTTTTTTGTTTGCTCGTGGATAAGCTTAGTTATCTGTGATTTTCAAGAGTAGAATACAAATAGTCAAACAATATTAAATTAATATATACATATATATATATATATATATATATATATATATATATATATATATATGAGGAAGATCATACAACATTTCATACGAAGACTTTTCATTAATAATAATGAAAGAAAGTTTATTAATTATATACATAACATGAGAAATGATAAGACCAATAGATTTTAGGCAACTCAGATTGAAAAATTAAACTGCGCAACATCTAAGACTAGTCACATTTAAGATGTGTTGATGTTTACACTCTACAACAAAATTTTGCAGAATTTTATTGAGGGGTTTCAACACATGATCTTTAATACCATATCTGTTATACATCTCATCATAGTCAAACTCTTTTCTATTATATGTTCTAACCATCTTAATATAAAGATTAAATTGGTTTTTAACATATACAATAAAATTAGATAAAAGAGATCAGGTTTCACCTTTACATTGCATGAGATAAATCTAAGTATGGCTATTATAGTCATCAACAACAATTAAAAAATAAATACATATTCATGAATATATGTATTAACAACTGATCCCCATATATTAATATGAATGAGTTCAAAAGATCTTAAAATAACAGATACACTTTGTTGGAAAGACAATCTACGTTGCTTTGCAAAATGATATGTATCACATACAAACCTACAATTAGAACTTATATAAGGAAACTTAGTGCATATTTGCTCAACATTTCTATTGGAAGGATGTCCTGACCTAAAATGACAAACATTTATCTCAGTGTTTTTACAATTCAAAACAACATTAACACAAGCCTATAAATCAGTAAAGGCATATGTAAAATTCTAAAGATAGTACAATCCTATATCCAAATTAGCTTGACTAATCGTCTTGAATGTAGCATTGTCCTGTATTTGACAAATGTTAAAAGAAAAAAATAGTTTGCAATTCATATTATCAATTAACCTTTGCCTGTCCCGAATATTAAGATTACAAACTTGCTCATTTTCTTTTTGTCTAAATTATTTCCTGGAGAATAATCCTGCCTCTGTTTGAAACAAGGTGAATATCCGTGTTTGGAAAATAACACTCATTGATAGTGTGATTCATCTTCTGACAATAAGCGCACATTTCTTTCCCTCAACGATTTTGTCCTTTGCCTCTAGTGACTTTTCCATCCTCCTCTATGTCCTTGAACCTTTTAAGCTTGTTTCTCTCTAGTATTCATGAAAACATTGGTCTCATGAACAATATTCCTAGTCAATTGTCTTTCTTGTTGTATGACCAAGTAAAACACCTTGTTGATATTCAGAAGTGGTTCCATTAAAAGCACTTGAGTTTTCATAGTGTTGAAAATATTACTTAACCCTTTCAAGACATAAACTCACACTCTTATTCTTTATATTTCACAATGATCAAGTACAACTACATGGTATATCGCATCTACAAACTGGAACGAGCCTCAAAGATTTGAGTTTCTCCCATAAGGTCTTCAAATATGTGTAAAACTGTGTGACACCCACTTTTACCCTGTTTCACTAGATGTATCTCTTGTAGCAGATAGGAGATTCTAAAGTAATCACCTCTTGAAAATCTTTCTTTTAGGTCTTCCCACAAACTCTTAACTATGTCCACGTAAACAATACTCTCAGGAATTTGCGGTTCTAGGGTTCTTGTAAACCAGGAGAGGATCATGACATTACATCTCTCCCAAGTCTCATAGGTTGCATATTCTTGATCTGGAATTTTGATGTTACCATCTACAAACTTCAATTTATTCTTAAACAATAAAATTTTTCTCATACTCTGACTCCAAGAATGATAGTTTGTGCCATTGAGTGATGACGATAGAAGAATAATTCCAGGATTTTCCCTCGGATGTAGGTAATAAGGGCATAACTGATTAGAGTAGAAATTCATGGTATTTTTTACTTTGCGAATGAAGAGGTGAAAAATGATTCAGGAGTAGATTCCTTTGAGACAAAGAATGACCAAAAAAGAAGAAATAAGGATGGAGTAAAGAAAGCATAGAGTGATGGGTGATGAAACAGAACAGGTTTTTCAAACTATTTTGATACCATATTAGTAATAGTAATTCATCATTGTTGAATATTTGTTGTGGTAATTGTAAAACATAAAAACAAAAGTAAAGGAAATAAAATTAATTTCACATATGAAAAGTTATGTAGGGAAAACTTTCTATAATATATATAAGAAGGAAAAAGACATAACAAATATAAAATAAAATAAATAAAATTGCAACAAGCATCAAACCGTGAGGTGTAGACTATTTAGGGTCTCAACAATTAATAGTTAGAACAGTATGAGGATGGGGAAGGAGACAATGAGGAACATAAGTATAGGTGTACCCATTATAGGATAAAATTTTCATACTTATTCGATATGAGGACGATGATGGAGATGAACTTTTACTTTGGGGATGGGGACAGTGAAACCCACACCAACACTTTCCTATCTCTGTCGCATCCTACCCAGTTGTCATCCTTAACACTACAAAAAAATCTGAAATTACCCACGGATTTGTATCTATCTTAAAATGTCATTACCAAAGATTTTAAGAACCAATTTATCGAAAATTTACCCATAGTAAAATCAACAGCCAAATTGTCCACCCAGTTACTAAGGTAGTAGTAGTAATAATAATAATAACAATAATAATAACAATAATAATAACAATAATAATAACAATAATAATAACAATAATAATAATAATAATGTTCCACTACACTCAATAGTCCCATATTGTTTAGGAGTGGAGGCAATTTTAAATATACTTTCATCTTTTAACCCTTTAAGGCACCTTTTAAGGACAAAACATTGACAGAGCTTCAAACTCTAAAGTAGACAATACCTCCGATGCTGTTGTGACTGACCTTAATGAATTTGAGGTTGGAACATTGATACTGTCTAGGAACCTCATTCTCTTAGCCTTCGACTATAGAACTTGTTCCGGTACACCCAATAGTTTTAACTCGCTTTTACTCCAAAAAATAAAAATATGTAATATACTATATATATATATATATATATATATATATATATATATATATATATATATATATATATATATATATATTTGAAATTTGATATACATATCAAAGCAAATAATTAAAAAAGAATCTCTTTTAAAAAGGCATTTAACTCACCTTTTATAACGTATTTTTACTGTATGAAAAGGAGACATACATCCAAAACATGCTATGTTAAAAAATCATGATAAGTTATTTAGATTCTCAAAAAATATCACAAAAGTACTAATTTTGAAGGACCACCCAAAGTTACTTTATTACCTAAATTCTTTCCCTAACCTGATTTAGTGGGATTGTTTCAAAGTCAGACAAATGTTGTCTTTTAGATAACACTTATTCGAAACAAGTAACAAGTGAAAAAACATTAATTTATTTTTAGTATCTACTCTAAAAATAATATGCTTTTTATTTATATTTATGGTATTGTATTCTATTTTATAATATTTATATGTTTGGTGTTATTTTTCATTTTCCACTTATTTTCTTGCATTTAATTGAGTAGGAATTAATTCAATTTATTTAAATTGTGAAAATGTTAAATTTATTTTATAATGTTAAAACACCAATCCAAACATATGCACAAATAATAAACTATTATAAGTCGTAACTACCTAAATATTGATTAGTATTTTATTATTTTTTTATGCAAAATAATCTATTTTGTTAAACTTCTAATTAATTATTTTGTTTGCTATGTGACTTCTCATTCCTTTTGTAATGTCTATCCTATAGCTTTCAAAAAGTAACTATCTATTATCATTTTGATTCGTTTTTAATGACTTTTAGTGGTTTTTAACTACTCTTTTATCTCTATATTGATCACATTTTGGTTTGTACAACTTTTGGAGAAACAATTTTCATGTTGTATCATTTTTTTTTTCTGAAAACACTTGTTCCCATAAAAAAATGTCTTCTTCCAATCCCAAAACAATGAAAAGAAATGTAGTGAGAAAACAATGAAAAATGAAAAAATTGAGTCTCACCATAAACGCTAAAAAATAGACATTTGATCTAAAGACACAGTTTGAATTTAATAAGATTTGGGAAGATAGGAAGATTATTGCTCATAATTCTTTGGAGATTGATTCCTTATCACCTTTCAATAGTTGCTTTGGGATCAAAGTGTACAAAAATTTATTAATATGTAATGATTCCCAAAAGAGTGAAAGAAGTGAACATTTGTAACAATGTTGTTAGTTTTCATTTTGATGGAGACAAAGTTACCATTGAATTAAATATTTTACAAGGTTAATGTGCACAAAGATTACTTGAGGGCATCATCTTTCGCTACCAACTTTAACATTTTTATAACCATACGATGTAAAAATGGATGAAATGTTATTGACCTGTGTTATTGTTTAAATATTTGTTATTAGGCGAACAATCATACTCATATGCCTATAGTGCATGTTTCCAAATCAAATATTTAAATAAAATACTTTAGTCCTAATAAAATAATTGATTATCACTTGAATTAATTAATTAATTAATTCTTAATAAATTTGCAAACTTATTAAAAACATTGTAAATGTTTGTTATATGTGACAATCTATTAAATTTATTATTTTAATAAAATATATAAGTTTTTTTCAAATAAATAATAATTGAGATTGCATTTATGAATATAATAAAGTTATTTTTGTTATTAACATCTCTTATAAAAAACGTGCATATATTAAGCTGCGTGAACATGTAAATATAGTTATAAAGTTCATAATAATGTAAAAAATTATAAACTAAATACTCATATAGTAAACGGGATTATTTTAATAATTATAATATTAATATAGACTAGATATCAACGACCAGAATTATTTCTACTTATACCAACGACTTCTTAGTATCGAGTTGTACTAATATGACGTGTTCCATTTCAATCTATTTATTTATACTATGATGAAAACAATGTATTTGTTTAATTATACATGACCGACTTAAAATATATTTAAATTTAATTTTTGTTTTTCTCTTTCAAAATAACAGCTTGTGAGATGTGTTTGTTTAAGGTTCTGTTCTTATAATCCAAAAGTTTTTGTCATTCACTTCCACTGTTCTGTGAACTATACTTTCCAAACAGGCCTCCTTTTATATTCAATTTTCTACTACTAAAATACGCGATACAAAACAAAATGGTTGCAGATGCAATATTCCAAGGTGTGAAAAATGTATTTTTTTTTAAAAAAATAACGTTAATAATGTCTGAAGCGTGAAGAAAATGAAATAAAAAGGAAAATAATAATAATTTCTTGGGGACACGTCATCGAACGCCACGTCATCGAATTTGTTTTCAGTCTGGTAGGTAATGAGAATTTTCAATTATCCGGTGAAGGGAAGGGAAGAGAAGAGGAAGCTAGTGTTGCTTGCTTAGTATCCAAGACAAGAAGACAATAATAGTACTCCAAGCCAAACGCGCCTTCCGTTTTGATTCAGTTATTCCGTTCTGTTTTATATCCCAAATTATTATTATTATTGTTATTGGCGTTAGTATCTGAAAGAGTGAAGAGCGAAGAAGATGGCGGAAGAAAAAGAATCAACGTCAATTCCCCTGAGTCAAGGCGATAATGCATCTCGCGACGATCCCGAAGACCCAGCCAAGTCTCCACCGAGCTCCCCCAATTCGTCAACTCGCAGGGTCCATTTCTTTCTTTTTCCAAATTTTCATATATCGTTTTTTTACCTTTATATTAGGCTAGGTTTTTGGATCTTGCTTCTCGTTGGCTTTTTTCTTTTTTCTTTTTTAAAAAAAATATTTGGTGGATTTCAACGACGAGTCAACTGAGAGCGTCGTCTCTTGAGTTTGGAAAGAAACCTATTTTTACGGCTGTGATGTAGGAATAGTCATAATGCTATATATAAAGATGTTTAAACCCAGAATCTTAGGTATTATGATCAATCACGTTGCCTACACGAGGGATCTGCATTTGCAGCATTTGACTAGCAATGGATTTTGTTTAAGATGGGCTTTATGTGCAAGAATAAGCCCATGGCTTTGTGTGCAGAGACAAATAGTTGAAATGTCAGCTTTGATCCATTTCCAAGAGTATTAAGTTGGAGTGTCTGATCCTAAAGAACGGGGGATAACTCCATTTCTTGAAATATCCTCTTATAAGCTGAATGCTCAATAACAATTTTTATTTTGGGTTGCATTTCTTCTTGTGAAATGTATTTCACAAATTTGAGTGAGACCGATACAGTAACAATGTTTTCTGTAAAGCTCGAATTGTGATATACGGTCTCGGAGTTCAGTCTCTGATTTACTTGTAAGATGATGGGGATTCTACTTGCTATTTTCTCTAAGGAGCGAGATTTGGTCCTTTTTTTGTTGTCCTAAAATGTCCTTACTTATATATCAAAATAAAATTCTTATAATGATCCATACCAAAGTCTAAAGATAGGAAGAAGTCATACAAAATTGAGACGTTATCATAATAGTTGAACTGCAGTACCCTGTTGTCCTGCATTATAAATGCTTCAGGTGAAGGGCATACGACTGCTGGATGCTGGAATTCTAAACTGATTTAGTGAGCCTAGCTGCAAACGTAGTTTCATATTTTTTAAAGAGAAAATCAATTTTTGTCTTATGCACTTGTTTCAGGCTTGCTGCTTTGTTCTCCAGAGTTGGGTCTCAAAGAAATTTATGACTGGATGGTAAGACGCAACTACTAATTTAGATGATTGATTTTTATCATCATTTTTGGTGTGTAATTATTCTTATTTATTCATTTGGTTTTGAATCTGCAGTGTAGTTCTTTTTCCAGTAGCCGTTACCTTCTTTATTACATGGTGGTTTATTCAGTTTGTTGATGGTTTCTTTAGTCCAATATACTCCAGGCTTGGCATTGATATATTTGGTAAGTAATTTATTTTACCTTCAATTGTCTTTGATAATTATATTTCCCCTCCTGAGAAGTTTAGAATGAGAGTGACTTTTTTTGGTCTAGAAGCTGTATATGGAGAACATAGAAACGGAGTAAATGAATATAGTGCATAAACTTGAAAATTCAAAGAGAATAGACTTCTCTATTATTTACCAATTGAAGGAAGACATCATTGTTTAGTGGCTAATCTGGAACACAACTCATTTGAATTATGCTCTGGTGGTTGAGTGGATATGTTATTTTCCTCAATCCTGATTCTTGTACTTTATGGTTTTCTTTGATAAATTTATCTTCCATCAACATGCACACAAAAATAAAATGGTGTTGCAGACTTCCTTTATATTTCTTCCTTTCTTTTTTAATATCTCCATTCAGTGATCTGATTCTTGGTACTAGACCTTACTTTTTGTTTAGAATGTGATGTCTAAAATGTGACAGTTTTTTGTTTGTGGTGCAGGACTTGGTTTCATTACATCATTAGCTTTTGTATTTCTTATTGGTGTTTTTGTTTCATCATGGATGGGAGCTACTGTTTTCTGGATTGGAGAATGGTTCATAAAGCGAATGCCCCTTGTTAGGCACATATACTCTGCATCCAAGCAGATTAGCGCTGCAATATCTCCAGGTATGCTCGTCATAACTACATAGACAAGTCAGAATTTAGCCTAAAAAGAGTTACTGTGGTCTTAATTCACAGAGATAAGCAGTATGCAAACATATAGGCTGGGTAGCTGGTGATATTACAATTAGGAAGAATAACTTCCTTGTTAGGAGCTTTTATGGCAAAATGATGAATATCCTATTTATTTTTTATCCTTACCATTGTTTTTTGTGTATGTTGTTCGGTGTATGAAAGGTGCCCAAATTGACATGTCAGTTTAAATGCAATTTGTGTTTCCATCCCCTCTCACTCACGTATGGTTATGGCACAAACTGCTTGGTCAGTTTTAAAATTACCTATTTCATGCAAAATTATTTTAAACTGAATAGAATTTCTCTTGAGCAATCTGAATATGATGATGGAGTGGTGATAGTTGTAGCAATGGTGATCTGTCATGTGTGTGTTGTACTGGTAGGGAATTTGTACTAGTAATGTATTAATGTTAAGGTGCAATGGAGATGATGATTGTGCAAAAAGTTGTAGGTTGATATTAATGTTGATACAGATGCACTAATCTAAATTGAGTACATATATTGAATTTAGTTATTGACTTTGTCAAGTCACTCATATTGTGTGAATAGGATTGATTAGGCTATTCATCTATAGATTGAAGGCACGCTTCAAATTGTTTTTCCTTATCGTTTTATCGTTTTACCTCTCAACCTTTTTATTTTAAGCCTAAGTTTCTTGCCAATCAGTTGGTTGTGGCTATCTTACATTGCTGATATTAGATAGATTGACCATTTTCAGATATTGGAGACAAGGATGCAACCCTTTGTCATGATTTTTTTTTTTTTTTTTTTTAAATATTCTTTTCAGATCAAAATACCACCGCCTTTAAAGAAGTAGCAATTATCCGTCATCCGCGTGTTGGTGAATATGCCTTTGGCTTTATTACATCAACTGTTACTCTACAGGTACGCTGAATTGTCTACAAATTTGTTTACCAACCTACCTCTACTTATATTGATTAAATGTATGTGATGGTTCCCTTTTTTATTTTTATAGCAAATAAATTTCATCAGTTTATTTATAATGCTTGGATGGATTTTTGGAAATGTAATATATCTATAGTATTGGAAATTGGAATGCACATACCATACATATTTGTACAATATGTATTGTGGCGTGGTCCATTTTAACACGAGTATGGCGAATTTACCTCCATCGGATTGAATACTCGTAAGAAAACTTTTAAAGAAAGGGGAATATACTTCCGTAAAGCATGGTTCTAATAATTGATACCCTTACATGTAATATCCTAAAAAATAGCTATAGAATAAAAATGAATCTAGAATTTAATTTTAGAGATCAATAAAATAATACCTATTTTTTTTTTTAACAGAAGAGTTGTTTAAGTAAATAAAAGATAGTTATTTATTTTTTATTGTTATAACAACCATCAACTCTCTCTCTAAGATATTCTATCTCTCTTAGAAGATATTCTGTTTTGTTCTAATAAAAATTACCAATTATCTCTAAGAAGATATTTTCTCTCTAAGAAGATATTTTATTTCTCTAAAAAGATATTTTGTTTTATTCTAATAAAAACTATTAACTCTCTTTTTTTAAGAAGATATACAGATTTATGAAAATGACCATTTCTCAAACAATTTTTCTTTAAAGTTTCTACTTTCTCTCTAGATTTGTAATCTCATAGATTATCAGATTGACAATCAAAAGACACCCTTAGATTCCTAGCGTTGAGTAAATCAAGAGTGTCCGATCAGATTCTTGAACAAAGTTAGGTTGCTTATGATTGTAGAGTTTTGAGTATCTCTACCTTATAGAGATAAGAGAAACTAGTTTGAATATTTTTAATAAATATTATAATTATTTTTCTATTATATATGAATTTGAATTGAATGGAATGAATGTTTATGAATGGTACGATGTAGTATCAATGTTTGTGAATGATGTGGTGTGTGATCGAGACATAGTATCTTTAGGCAAGGAGATACTCGTGTTGAGGTTATTAGGATGTGCATTGTTTGGGGATTCTAAGAAGGTATTCTGGCTCTACTGGTACATTGGATTCATATAGATGAAGTTTACCAGTTGGTGAAGAGTAGAAAAAGGTTCATATGGTCCTGTCCGAGGTTTGAAATATGAGCCCGATCGGAATTGGACAAATGGATTAACCCTGTGCATATGGAAACCGTACCCGAGGTTTGAAATAGGAACTGATCGGGATAGACTGCATCCGAGGTTTGAAATATGAGCTAATCGGAACAGATGAATGATATATGACAGGTGCACACCTCTTGAGTTTAACTCAATGCACTAGTGTCTTCCGGAAGTAGAGAGTCTAGTGTATTTGTTTGTGAGTCAGTGTATGTATGATATGAGATGAATTATAAAAGATTGAATTGTTGTTTTGTTGAAATAGAAATCTAATTTATGAAAATATATATTGTTTTAAAAACTTTCTAGCTTACCCTTCTTTTTCTGTGTTGTTTGTTCTGTTTTTAAAACTGCGATGATCGTGTATATTATACAGGAGCAGAGAATTTGACAGATGGTGTGAGTCTAGTGAATTGTGATGGAGAAGTTTCATTTTATTTTATTTGTAATTTTACAAAGATATTTTATTAAATCTTATACGGAAAAGTATAATTTGAAATACATGATGAATGTATGGAATTTTATATCCAAGTTTATTATATAAATTTTTATGAAATAAAGTTTTTATTATATGAAAAATATAGGATGTTACATTACCTTTTTCTAAAGATAAACACACAACACCCCACATTCATTTATGTGTCTTTTGAGATTTGAAGCAACTTAAGTCTAATAAGTTTTGCTTCGAGTTTCTTTGGTGCGTCCTTGGTTAATAATGCTTCTACTGAACCATTCTTTTTAGTGTTAAATTATTGTAAAATTATGGTTTTTGTTTGTCATTTTATTTTTGCCTATGTTCATATTTTTGAGAGAGAGAAACAAGTGAGCATAGGATGAGTTTCATGTGTTTAGACCACTAACATAGATATTGAATTTATCGGGAGAAAAACATAATTACAAAATATTAAGGTTATAATTAGAGAATAAGTATCCTATTTTAGACTAATAACATAAATAGAGTCAATCTAATTAATCATAATATCATAATATTTCTTGTTACTATATTTACAAGATTCTAACACTTTCTCTCAAGTTGAAACATAGAGGTTGTATGCACCAAACTTTTTACATATGTAGTTAATCCGGGGACTCCTTAGTTTCTTAGTGAATACATATGCTAATTGATCGTGGGAATTGATAAATCTAGTAGATATTAACATGAACATGACTTTCTCTTTAACAAAGTGACAATTAATTTTAATATGCTTTGTCCTTTCATGAAATACTAGAACTGTGGCACTATGCATGGCAACCTAGCTATCTGGTATAAGTGACAACTGTGCAACCTCTCTAAACATAGTTCTTGAAGTAATTGTTTGAGCTATATAAGCTCTTAACTGGCCATAGCTATAGCTTGAGACTTCGTCTCTGCACTAGAACTGTCTATAACCTTCAGGTTCCTGTTTTTTGAGGGACAAAATTATCTGACAAATATACAAAACCAGAAGGGTACTTCTATCAATGGGGGAGTTTTCCCAGTCTGCATAATATATCCCACAACTGGAGCATGTCCTTTACTTCATACAAAAAACCCTTTCCTAGAGCTTTTTTGATGTATCAAACAATGTGAGTTATTGCGTCCCAATGTTCGTTGTATGAAGAGTTGAAAAACTGACTCTCTACACTTACTCTGTACAAGATATCCGGACGAGGTAATGATAAGGTAGTTCAACTTCCCTACCAATTGTCTCTATACCTTTTGGGATCTAGAAGAGGCTTCCACTGATATGGCAAGAGTTTGCCATTAGGATCCATTGGGGTATTGACTATATTGGAATTTAATATTCCTCCAAAATATTGCATACTTTCTTCGTGATATTATGATCCCATTTTTGGATAATATTACCTTTATTTCCAATAAATGTTTTAGTTTGTCAAGATCTTTTGTGTGTTTGAAGAGCTATTGCTTCACTTGTGCAATGGCGAGATGATCACTTCACAATGTCATCAACATAAAACAATTAGATTGATGTAACCGGCAATATGCAATGGAATGGTATGTCCAATATGCATCAAAATATCCTACAACGCAAGTGCGTCCTTTATCTTCACATGAGAGACCCTTTCTTGGAGCTCCTTTGATGTATTGAACATTGCAAGTCACTGTGTCCCAATGCTCCTTACTTGAAAATTGAGGAATTGACATACTACACTCACAAAAACCAATATCAAGAGGAGAGAAAATGCCAAACAATATCCAAATACTAACAACAACAAAAAACAAGACAAAAAAGTGGAAAAGAGATGTCCAAACACCAATTCAAGACTAAATCTAGGTAGAGGAGAGAGAGGTGAGCAAAGCTTGGTTGATAGCGCCAGTCCCAAACGCGGAATGTACCATTATGTGTGGCAGATGTGGGCAGCTCAGATGCCTGCAACCTCCAATAGCTATTAGACGGAACTTTCTTGAGGAGATGGTGCCAATAATGGTCTACATACCATGTAATAGTGGCGTTGGAATAATGTTTCTGGAACAGTGATGGAAAAAAATTTAGATTCTGATGAAAATTGGGTTCATTGGGATATTCCTAAATTAGCCTCTTGTTAGACTCTATATACCATGTTGAAAGGGAGAGAAACAAGTCCCAAAATTAGCTTCTATATACCATGTTGAAAGAGAGAGAAACAAGTAAGCATAGGATGAATTCTGACCGCAGTGGAACTATTAAATTTGTAGGAGAAAGCATAATTACAAAATATTGAGGATATAATTACAAAATATTGATTTACCCTATTTTAGGTTAATAGCATAAATATAGAATAAATCTAATTAATCCCACCGTTAGTATATTTTAAAGATTCTTACAATAATAATCGCACCATATATTGTGCATCCTCCGATGAACTGTGTTATTTTCTGAGGAACTACTATTTTCACTGCTTTGTTTTGTTTGATATATTTAACCAATGATTATATCTCTTTTCCTCCATCACAGAAAGATAATGAAGATGAAGAGCTTTGTAGCGTTTTTGTCCCTACGAACCATCTGTATATTGGCGATATATTTTTGGTTAACTCGAAAGATATTATAAGACCAAATCTTTCTATTCGAGAAGGCATAGGTAGATTCTTTTCCCGTTTGTTTATTGTCAAGTACAGTGTTTACATAGGTCATATTATTCTTATTCAACAATGTATATGGAGAGATATTATTGGTATATGATGTTCTTTTTACCTCATTAAAGCAAATTAGAACTGTCATTTGACATTTTCTGCATGTTGGAATTCTGAAACTATCATTTGTATTTTTGTAATTCAATGGTGTAATGTTTGCGTTGGTGCTGATGCAGAAATCATTGTCTCCGGGGGAATGACTATGCCGCAGTTGATAACTCCAGTTGAAAGGGCAACTCGACCGAATGAAAGAATCTCTTTAAATAGAATTGGATAAAGGATTAAATCCGTGGGTGATGGAAATTATCAGTCTCAACCTCCATTTATTTTAATATACGAAATTTGTTGTTTAATAGTTATTGTCTGTTCCATGTTGAACAAGATAACTTGTAGAACTGTAGTTGTAAGCTTGTGATCCCATCAATGTTTTTGTTCTACCAGTTTCCACCCAACTTCAGTCTGACACATATTAACTACCTAGTATTAATATATGTTCGTCTGCATGTTATTAACATAAGATAGGATCTCTATCTAAATGGAATTGAAGAAAAGTTTATACAAGTTACATTTATATTTTTGTTTGTTTGAAAAGCCAAGCAAAGTGTTATTGATTATTCACTTTACCAAGAGACATATATTAAATACAACAAAATCTGAGATAATTATTTAATGATGAAGAGACATATATTAAATACAACAAAATATGAGATAATTATTTAATGATGAAATTAAAAGTATTATTGTGTAGAATATATTTTATTTATAAAAGTATAAAGTAATTAGTTGTGCACGGGCAAAAACAAACAATATCAAATGTTCAAGATGTGGTGTTGATGCGAACTTTCCAAGCCGGAGGTGCAATTGAAAATGTATATAGTAATGGATAAAAGACTTGGATTGTAGGATCATGTCACTTAAGTTTTAAGAAGAAACTTTTGAATGAATTTTTAAATGAACGTGATTTTCAAAAGTTTGCAAATAATTTGAAAACAAAAACAGTTAACGAAAATACAAAAAATAACGATAATATTAGAAATTAGAATAATATCTTGTGTCATCCAAATTTATGAGATAAGCAAGATAGTGAATCGTCCAGCTCATAAGATAAGAAATTCCAAGAGATAAACTCTCCACTTCTCTTTGATGCTTATGCGTCATCAAGAGATAAACTATGAAGCACCACTCTAGAATAAGCAGAGGAGAAATATCTATTAAGATATAACACACTCAAGATTTTTTCAAATGAAACGTTACTCTAGAATAAACAAAGGAGAAAAATTTTGAGATATAACACTCAAGATTTTTCCAAAAATTTCTATTCATTTCACATCTATCAAAACGAGTATAATAGATATCCTTATATAGACTTAGTGGAAGATAAAGAGACAAACTCATTCATTCCCTAAGTCTAAACTAAACATAAAAAAGTAAAAAGAAAATTTACGTTTTTTTATTATATTTTTGAGATCACATCATGTGTGTTGGATGTTTTGTCCAAATAAAGTTCCATTTTCTTGTGTAATGCTTAAAATTCTTGCGGAACCTTTAACCTATAGAATCAAAAAGATTATATATAATATACTTGAGTTTACTTTCCAAAGATTAAGTTTATAAAAAGAATTGTAAACGTTTTCAATAAAAATCTTAGGATATTAACGAGAACTTGAGTTATTGCTATGTGAAAAGTATAGCTCTTAGACTATGAATGAATCACATTGAATCTAATTATGGGTGACCTTATTGTTAGTTTATTAAGTTTGATGGTTTATTAAGTTTGATTATATACATCAACATTAAAAATATTATGTAATGAGATCCAGTTAAATGAATGACAATTTAAGGTTTCACTCTCCTTGATTCACTATTTTACCATCTCTCTTACTTGATGGATTTATGGTAGAGAAACATATATATTTTCATTTAGAGTTGACTCCTTTTATTTATGAGAGATAGTTCTTTAAATAGCAATCATTATAAAAAAATTGTTCTTTGTTACTATTTTATTCTTCATAATTAATTTAATTACTTATTGGTCCCTTTAAATAATAAATCATGTGTCTTTCACATGGGACATAAAACTTTACATCCTCACAATTGGCTCATGTGACATTGTATACATTTATAAACCAATAAACTAAACAAAACATAATGCACATTAACAGATTAAAACATTTTTTCTATTAGGCACATAATAATTTCGAAATCAAGAATATAAACTAATTCGAGTCATGACGGTTGTATATCACTCAATTATTATATTGTCTTTCATATATCACAAACTAGACTTTTTTCTAATATGAATATAATTAGGAGCTCAAAATTGGTCCAACATAATATTTTTATTCAAGACAATACATATATACATCAACCAAATACAATTATGCATGCAATCATAGAAAAATTGTAACAAAAAAGATATCATAATTGAGCTCAAAGTGTTAATCTTCTATCATAAAAGAAACATAATACTCAACATGTGTTCCTTTTAATACTACCCATATTCATAATATGTTCAATAAATATTTTAGGTGGTAACCCTTTGATAAATTGTCAACTAAGATTTGTGCTAATATGTTTTACTTACACTTTTTGTATTCCTCTTTCACAGCAAGGTACTTTATCTCCATATGCATAGTACCTTTAAGAGTATTTATCATTCTTAGAGAAAAACATTGTTGTGGAGTTATCGTAATACACTTTCAGTAGCCTAGCAATATTGTTTATGATCCCAAGCCTTGAAATAAAGTTCCGCAACCAATTATCCTGAATTGTAACCTTAAAGCATGTTACAAATTTAGCTTCCATAATGGATGCAACAACAACAAACTATTTTGCACTTCTCCACGATATTGATCCTCCAGTTAAAATAAATACATACCCAAGAGTGGATTTCCTAGTATCCACACATCCAACAAATCAGAGTCTAAATACCCAATCACTTAATGATGATAAGACTTTCTACATGTAAGCATGTGATCCTTTATTCCTTTTAGCTATATTAGAACTTTCTTTGTAGCTTTCCAAGTTCTATTCCCGGATTACTCCGACATCGTCCTAACGTTCTAACTACAAAGCTTATGCTTAGTTAAGTACGAGTCTTAGCATACATAATACTCCTAACAATAGATGCATACAAAATTACTTCAATTTGTTTCCGTTCCAAGTCATTCCCAGGACATTGAGTGAGACTAAATTTGTCTCCTTTCTAAACAAGAATAGGTGATGTGAGCACTTCTCCATCTTAACCTTTTCTAGTACCTTATTGATATAAGTTTTCTGAAATAAGCATAACATTCCTTCATATCTATTTCAAGATATTTATGTTCCTATCACATAACTTGCTTGACCTTATCTTTCATTTTAAAATTATCTGAGAGAAACTTCTAAGTCTCATGAAGACTGAGATCATTAGTTGCCAACAAGATATTGTTAACATGCATAATAATAAAAAAAATAGCCTTACTCTCTCTGATCTTTAGATATATACATCAATCAACAATGTTTTTCTTAAATTCAAAAGAAACAATAATATCATTAAACTTCAAATTCCATTTGTTGGAAGTTTGTTTAAGTTCGTACATTGATTTCTTTAATTCACACACGGTATGATCCTTTCCTTTAACTAAGAACCCCGTTGGTTGGTTCATATAAACATTCTCTTATAAATCTCCATTAAGAAAGATAATTTTCAAATCCATTTAATGTAGCTCCAAGTCAAAATGGGTTACCAATGCCATGATAATCCTCAAGGAATCTTTTTGTGGGAGAAGTGAAAATGTCTCTTTATAGTCAACACCATCTTTCACAGTAAAACCCTTAACAACAAGTATAGCCTATAACGCTCAAGGTTGTCGTGAGAGTCACATTTAGTTACCCACTTACAACAAATTCTCTTGCAACTTCTGGAAATTCGACAAGGTTGCAAACATTATTATGTTCCATGGACTTCAACTCTTCTTTCATAACATTTAATCATTTCTCAGGATTATCACAATTTATAGCTTGTGAAAACCAAATTGGATCTTTATCATTAATGTTTAAGTCACTTTCTAACTCATGTAGAATACCACATAGTGATTTAAAATAACTATTTTTTTACTCTTTGAGACCTCCTTAATGTTATCTCTTGTTGTTCTTCTACAATAGGTTCATTTTGAATCATGTGACCATCATTGTGTTGCTCTTTTTCGTTGTTATTTGTCATAACAGTTTGAGTAACACTCACCTTATTGCCAGAGGCACAAGTTAAAGGAACAATTATTATATCTTCTTTAATTTCCACTTGTCATGGAATTAAACTCTCATTGATTTCACCATTTTCATGAACCTTACATTTTCAGTTTAAAAAAAAAATTCTCATACTATGATTAGAATAATAAAACATATAGCCCTTTGATTTTTCTGGATAACTAATGAAATATCCACTGATCGTTCTTGCATCTAGTTTCTTTTCTTGCGGATTATAAACCTTTATTTCTAGTTGACAACCCCAAACATGCAAGTACCTCCTTCTAGTCCGCAATTCAAAAGATGTCTTAGGAACTGTCTTACTAAGAACTCTGTTTAACACATACATGACAATTTCAAGGCATCCATTCATAAAAATATGGGTAAATAATAATTACTTAACATACTCCTAACCATATCCATTAATGTTCTATTACGCTTTTTTGATACACCATTTTACTGTGGTGTACCTGACATTGTGTATTGCACACAAATGCCACGTTTCTAACGAAATTTAGCAAATTGACCTACTTGTTGCTCATTTTCATCATACTTTTCGTAATACTCAACAACTCTCTCAGACCTAACAACTTTGACCTTTTTGTTTGATTGTCTTTTCACTTTATTCAACTAAATTTCCAAGACATCCATTACCAAAAATTTCTCATGCAATAAGTAGACATAATCGGAATGTGAAGTACCTTTTTGGAAAGAATTAGCATTAAAAGGCCCATAAATGTCAGGGTGTACTATTTCAAGAAGTTGAGTAATTCTTATAACTCATTTTTTTGTTTATTTTGTTTGTTTTTCTTTTATGTAATCTACAAAGATATTTAGATAAGTAAAACCTAGATTTAGAATAATTTAATGTGACCCAATAGTTTATGCCACAAGAAAGTGGAGCATTTATTTATTAAATTACATTAATGTCAATATTATGATGCAAAGTCATAAGTATTTCATCATATAAGTTATCTAAATTCAATTTATATAAACCATCACAAAGAAATCCAATACTAATTAGATGATTATGCTTAGATAGACTAAAACATCCATAGTTAAAATTAAAAGAGTATCTAGTAACATTAAGCTTAGACAATGAAACCAAATTCCTAAATAAACTAGGTAAGAGTTTCTAATAAATCTAAATGATGTTCAATATCAAGGATTAAAGGACAATTTTCGACTGCTTTCATTAGAGTTTTTACTCTATTTCCCATGAAGACAAATTTTTCATTTTGTCTTATGGTTTGGGTCGTAAGGAATCCCTACATCATATTAGAAACACAAGTAGTATATCTAAAATCAATCCACTATGTATTATGGGGAACTTATGCTAGTTTTGATTAAAAACATACACAAAGCATTAAACTTACCCTTCTTTTCAAACCAAACTTTATGTTTTGGGCAATCTTTTAGGAAATGTCTAGATTTTCCAAAAAAATGGTAGTGATTGCCCATTTGATTCTTTTTTCTGAATTTTAATAGATGCTTGATTAACTTTAACATCCCCTTACCTTTATCATGTTTCTTCACAATTTTTTTTCCATTCCTTGATGGCTTACACGAAGGATTAAGTTACTTTCTTGATTTTAAGTCTTGTTTCTTCTTGAAATATCATGTTGTGCAATTCATGCACATTCCATTTATCATTCGTGGTATTGTAGGTCACTTGATACGGGCTATACTCACACAATCATGAGTTCAAAATAAATTGTACAAGAAAGTTCTCATTCACAACGATTCGAAGGTTTTGTTGCAATATTTATCATATCAATAACATGTTCATGCATAATAAGTAACCCATCAAACTTCATGGTGATCAATATACTTATTAATGTCCTATCAAAAACTTATCAGTTGTTTGAGAGTGTTCTCCCACAAATCCTATAAAATCTTTGTCACTTTTAGTTTTGGAAAGAGATGTCTACAATAGTCATCCTCGTGAACATTAAGTTGAGTATTTTTTTTTTATCTTTCCCAAGCTTTATAACAAGCTTTCAGTTCATTGCTACCAGAGTCATTAATAACAATAGGTTTCTCTTCCAATACAGCAAGATCAATATCCATAACACCAACATGAATATATGACTTGTTCATTCCACTTAGAGAAATTAAACACATTAAACATTGACGCAAACAATACATGAGAATTCATCAAATTGGGAATCAATACTGCATAATGAAATTTCATATAAGTATTGAGTTATAAAATACATGTTTTACACATAACATGCACATCACAATTAAAATATATTGACATTTTCCTTTGAGTGGTACATCAACATACTATATACATGATGCTAACATAATTATACATGATGCTAACATAATTATAACATCAATGACAATTAAAACATGTATAAATCAAAATCACATACTACCTTTAGGTATATAAGTAAAACTAATGATGCACATGAAATTATCTACAATTATATTTATTAATTATAAAAACAAATAATCAACCTTTGGGTGATCCATAAATACCTTATAACAATAAATTTCAATATATACTCATAAACCAATAAACATATAATATAACATCCTTTATTTATAAGTAATTGGCATAAATTATCATTAATTTAAAATTAAATGAATATAAAAATTTGGACACTTTGGTGACTAACAAATTCATCATACATTTAATTTCAAAAAAACTTTAAATACATCCAAATGATATAATCATACATAACACTTTCATTTTTCTAATTCCAAGTCAAACAATTAATATATTTGTTTCATCTCTTTCTCTTATACAAAAAAAAAAAAAAAAAAAAAAAAAAAACTAACAATTTTATGATAGCATTAATTTTAATTGGATACACACAAATTTTCTTTAAACAACTTACAATAGCGGAAACATCAATATTTCATGTGTACAACCAAAAAGACATAATTTTATCATCCAATCAAATAATGTGTAGTGGAAACTCCATGATCATAATATAGGATAAAAAAAAATTGTACCCACTATACATAAAACCCTCATAAATTAAAAACCACTAAATTTAATAATTAGGGTTTATAAATAGGGACAAAACATACATGAGAATCACATAATTTTAGAACCATGCTCTAATACCACATGTAAAATATGATGTAAAAACTTAACGTTTTAAATAACTATGTTATATAGAAAACACCAAAACATGGTTTTAAATTAAATTATTCTCACATATATTAAAAGAATGTCATATATGCCTTTCTCTATAAGATATTACCCTTTGGAGATCTAAAGATTTGATGAGATGGATGACTTTAGTCCTTTCTCTCTATGAAAGATGGTTCTTTAGTGTTTTGGGATCCGATTAGATGAATGACTATCCAAGGTTTCACTCCCTTTAACTCATTATTTTTTGTTACTTAATGAATTTAGGATAGAAAAACATATATACTTATCAAGAGGGGACCTTGTCTTTGTGTTAGTGGTTTATATAGATACGAATCCTAATAACATGCAACGATTTGTACTTTCCACTTTTTCTTTTTCAGGCATTCAAGGTAATTATAATTATAATGTTTTCTCTTCACCTTGGTTGTTGATTTTGGGACCTCTAATCATGTGTCAGAGTTCTACTAGCCATTTGCATAATGTTAAAACTTATTCTAGCGCACAAAGCATTCAAGTTGCTAATATCAAGATTTTTAATACTACCATTGTTGGAGGCCTTACTCCCTCATTCCAAGAAGTGTTTACATTTCCTAATATGGTTTGAAATCTAATTTCAGTAGGTCAAAGTCAATATGATTCCTCTCTATTCATTCATAACACAAATGTTGACATTGTTCTTCTTATTTATGTCAATGACATGGTCCTTATGAGGTTTGATTATATATCCATTGTCCAACTTAAGCAATAACTTTAGGATTATTTGAAGGATGTTGGTTGTCTTTAATACTTATTGGGTCTTGAGACTCAATCCAATTTCAACTATGTTTTTCTTCGTCAACATAATTGGAGAATTTGATTTTTATGGTCAACCTTTAATCGATTACTCTGGTACATACCCTCTTAAAGTTAATGTCAAATATTAAGATGAAGTTTGTTTTCTATTTAACTCCCTCTTAAAGTTAGTATTATTAACTATTTTACTATTGTCCGTCTTAACAATTTCTTTACTATTCAACAAATTAATTTATATATATGTACTCCTTATCACCTTTAGAAGGTTAGTGTTAGCTATGTTATTCATTACTTAAAAGGTATTTTATATTGAGAAATGTTTGTTTTAAGATTTTTCTCTTATTTAGTTTGCATATAATCATGTAAAATGAGAGAGTTGTTCTAATACTTAAGAATATATCTTTGGTTAGTGTGTACCTTTTGGTCTAACCTTAATTTTTTAAAGAGTAAAAATTAATTTTTTCAAATTTGTCATGAGCCTAAATACCATCACTTATTTTGAAATCATTTAGTTTCAAGACTTGTTGGTTGAACTTGACATTTCTCAATATATTATCCATTTAAATTTTTAATAACTTGAAATTATAATAACATATTGAATATAGATAAATTATTATTCTATTCTTGATACTGATGATCATCGTCTCATTTTCCATTAACAGATTCACACCTTTTTATAAGATATATCACTTAAAAGAAATTAATAAGAAAATAACATAAAAAATATTTACATATAAAAGAAATTATAGAAAACATCATACCAATTTTGATTTATATACTGATGTCAGAATAAAATGTTATAAAATTAAATTTAATAATTATGTTAATTTGTAAGAATAAAATATACAAAACCTAAACACGTTCCTAAAATTATAGATAGCACTTTACGCATAAATATAATTAAAATTATCAATAATAAATCAATATTATAATATAAATTAGAAGTAAGGAACCAAATTCAATCATTTCTAAAATTGTGACCTCTTCAAATCTTAAAAAAAACATTATTCCATTTTAAATGATTTTTTTTCTATCATGGACTATAATATTTTAAATATTTTCTAATTCTTTAAACTAACCACTATATTTGTAACATAAATAGTTATGAAAAACAACTACGAAAATGTTAAGACATTAACCATAAATTTGTTTTATGAGAAGGATGTGATTTCACAAGAAAATGTGAAACATAATCTTGTATTAAAACAATGATTTAATTGAGTAATAACAATATTTACCACAATGTTACTAAACTATCAAGTTGTCTTTTTACAATAGAACTATTAGCTAATATTTTATTATATATTTAACGAGTGGATAAATATATTTAGTTTTGGTAATATTTTTTTCTTTGATTTTCAACATTTCAAAAATTGAAATGACTATTTTATCATTTACATTCATTTTAAGGTATATAAAAAAATTATTTTATAGATTTTAAATTTTTCAGATGTGTATGTTAACCTTATTTTACATATTGGAATGAGTGCAACTTTCTATTAACTAGGAAAATAGTAAATCATTTTAATGTTTAATCTATTTAAATTATAGAATGAACCTCATATTGAATCAATGTGAAAACTGATGAGCTACTTAAAATGAAAAAATTGGTTGAAAATCACTTCATAGCCCTTGAACAATATAAGAAAATCACTGTAAGTTTTTCACTCGAAATTAAAAAAATAAAGTACTTGACATATTTTCAATAAATATGTTATTTTAAAGAATATTACTATGTATTCTTGCACCTTAAATCTAAATATTATAAATTATTTAACTTATGTATTTTAAATGTTAAGAAATTATAAAATATATTATTTTTAATTTTTAATATTATTAAATTATGATATTATATAAATTAATTATTAGATTATTTTAATAATACCACAATTCAACCACTGATTTAGTAAGTGATCTTGAATTTATGTTTTCACTAGTATGCGATTTTTTAAAAGATAAATTCAAACATTTTATTTGACACAAGAATAATTAAAAAAAATCACATAATAAAAACAATTAATTTTATTTTGAGATAATAAAAAGACATGCACAACAAAAATGATAGCAAATCAAATGAAAACTTGCTCATCTTATATTTTAAGGAAGAAACCAAATTATATTTGTAATAAAGTAAGAAACGTATGTCAAACAAACTTCTTATTTATAAACCATAATTAATAATGAATATTGTGAATTATGATTCCATATAATAGATTAAGTAGTACTAAAAATAATTATACAATTCAAAAAATAAGAATAATTTGTTATTCTCCTGACATCTTTATTTAATTATATTGAATGATTTAATAATTATAACATATATTTTTAGGTGCAATCTATATCATTATCATTGTATAATCATGATACCTTATTTAATATTATTTTCTAATTGAATAATTTAATTTTTTAATAAATAAACAATAATCAATTTATTTGATAAAGTAAATAATTACACAATTATTTAATTTTAAAATAATTAAATAATTTTTATAATACTATATATATTTGTTTTATATAATAAAAATATGAATATAGGCGACATGTGTTCATAATAATAATAATAATAATAATAATATTATTATTATTATTATTATTATTATTATTATTAGTATTAAAGGTTTATAAGATTAGGAAGACCGAATAGCCAAGCAAACCTGTGCTTGTTTTCCTTTTTTTATCTTATTACAGAGAGCAGAAAACCCCAAAACCCTAGAATTTGAGAATCGCCGGAGAAGAAGGAGCCATGGACTTTGACGAGTACGATTACTTGGAGAAGACAGTGGAGGAACAAGAGGACCGCGACTCAAGCAGGAAGAAGAAAGACTCAGAAAGGACCTACAGGAAGCGCGAGGAGATCGACGACGGCTCCGAGGAGAGGAAGAGCAAGAGGTCAAGGGGAGACGACGAGAATGGCTCCAAGAGGGATAAAGATCGCGAAGACCGCGACAGGGAGCGCCACAGAAGTAGCAGGGATAGAGATAGAGATAGAGACAGAGATGGCGAGAGAAGTAGCAGGGACAGGGACAGAGATAGGGAGAAGGAGAGAGACAAGGAGAGGGATCGGAGGGACAGAGACAAAGAGAGGGAGAAGAGGGAGAAGGAGAGGGAAAGAGAAAGAGACCGAAGGGACAAAGAACGGGAAGAGAGAGAGAGGTCTCGGAGGAGCAGGAGTCATTCTGTGCGAGATAGAGAAAGAGAACGAGATTTTGATACCAGAGATAGCAGGTAATGCTCCTAATCTTTCTTCTTCTTTGCCAATTCTGATTTTAGTATATAGCTTTGGTTGGAATTAAATAGACAATAAAGTAATTAAATCACAAGATAATATGTATGTTGTGATTAGCTTCATACCTCGGGTTGACGGATTAACAGTACTATTTGGTTTCAGGAATTACAAAACCTTTATGTGTAGCCAATTAGAGATTTTGTCAATTTTTAAGCACTAATTTAATTTATTTTTGATTGCTCTTTGTATCGTATATTCGTGAGGGAGGTTTTTATAGTCAGATGTCTTCCACCCGGGATGTAGATTCAAATTTTCTACATAATGGCTAATGTAAATGTTGGGTTTTTCTTAAGGGACAAAGTCAACAGTGTGCTGTAGTAGGGAAGTTTTAAGCTGCTATGGGATTCAAATAGCGGTGTGATTTTAAATAGCAACCATTTCCATGTGTTATATTGGTGCTACCATGATATAGACTTTTTACCCCAGAAACTATGATGTTTAGGATTTTTGAGGTGAAATTGTGATTTCGGCCCATTTTGTAATGCTATAGTTGCTTCATATAATTTTAAACCCTTCTTCCTTTACTATTCCACAAAATCTTACCTTTGTTTTGACCCATATTTCTTTACACTTTACAGGACTATCTTATCCACTTGTCCATGCTGTCTTGTTTCTTTATACTTCCTAGTTCACATTCTGCTAGTTTTATCTAATTTGTTGAGTTTTATTTTTTTTAATATCAATTCCACTATTATCTCCCATTTTTTACTTTATATGGTTGATGGTGACTTTTGGTAGACGGTGACTTATTATTTGTCATTGATTTCTTTAATTTTGGGCTGTTTTGGTTTTTGAATACAAGGAGTATAATTTATGTAGTTTGTATTATAGTATTTAAAGTAGCAAGCTTCCTGCTACAGCGCCCTGCTAGTTTTTAGATTCAATATATGGGGTAAATATTGAGATACACATGCAGCTAGGATGTTGCATTGGCTTTTAAAGGTTAAGAACCTGGAAATATTTTTGACAAATTTATACGGGAAATAAAATCCAGAACAGGGGCACTGGTATATATGAATTTTATAGGATTTCATGCTACTTTGGACTGTTATATTAACAATATACTTTGGAATAATGACTACAGTTAAGAGATTGAGACATTACTCCCTCTCAAGATTAGGTGCTGTTTGGGACTCTAATATTAGCAATGTACGTTTGGATTTGTGCCACAAATTATACAATCTGAATATTAGGTGTAAGTTTGATGTACGGCTCTACATAATGCAAAAATTTAATTTCAATTGCAGGAGATTTAGGGACAAGAAAGAGGCAGCAGAGCCCGAGGCAGATCCAGAAAGGGATCAAAGGACTGTTTTTGCATACCAGGTTGATTGATCGACCCTTTTTTGTTATAAATATTAAAAGACCTGATATGTTTGAGATTTGGTATTCCTTTCTAATTAATGCCAATTTGCTATGTGATGATTACAGATGCCCTTGAAGGCTTCAGAGAGGGATGTTTATGAATTCTTCTCAAAAGCTGGCAAGGTCAGTAAGCGTCCATTTTTGCACACACATATGTACTTTCTGTGCATGTGTGGTGAGTGAAATTGTGGTTACGATGTTATTTTGAACAACTGGATGTAGTTTTTTGTATGCTGAGTCTAATGTCTTACATCTATGTGCTAGTTCCTCTATTTATTTATAGTATTCCTTATTTTCAGGTAAGGGATGTCCGTCTAATCATGGATAGGAACTCAAGACGATCTAAAGGAGTTGGGTATGCACTCTCTTATAGAATAATTTATTCTTCATGTGCATGCACAATTGTGGTATTAGGATATCAACTATCAATGTTTAACTGTATTCTTAAATGGACTAGCAATGCGATAATGATGAGGGATGATGGGAATACCTTGCACTCATGTTTAATCAATTCATGCTGCGTACTCAAGGTAGATGACATAATCCCGGTTTTCTTTTTGGTCCTTTTCCCAGTTTTCTTCCTCTGCATTTCTGATATGCATGCAGTGAGGATTTCTTTCGTTTGTTGTTGAGCCTTTTCGGTTTATATCTTTTAAACTGGTTATTTTTGTATTTCTGGACGAGGTTGATATGGAAGGACATTTCTTCGTTCATTTATTCCTTTTTTGGGGATAGGTGGTGGCAGTGGGTGTCAAAACGATTTCTTCTCCAGGCCAGCCTTAATTTAGGTCCCTTTCATAGAATTTGATTTGCTTGAATGCACATATATAAATAAAGAGTTGCTGCTTGCTGGTTACTATCCTCCCCGTCTTAGTGGTTCCTCACGGTTTTTTTGTTTCTGACATGTGTCTTAGTTTTGTATTTTTATTACATCAGGCTAACATTTTCTTCGCATGAGTCAGATGCATTGAAAGATAACCTCAGATTGAGCTGTGTGAACTAGAGTTTTTGTTTCCCTACATCTTTGCTGTATGCTTTGTGAGTTTTGTTTGAACTCTTTGTATTTTGTAGTTCTGAAAACTTGATGTAAATTCTTAATGAGGCTGCAGGTACATTGAATTTTATGATGCAATGTCAGTGCCAATGGCAATTGCTCTCTCAGGCCAACTTCTTCTGGGACAACCTGTAATGGTCAAACCTTCTGAGGCTGAAAAGAACCTTGTCCAATCTAATACTACCAGTGGAGCTGCTGGTGTAGTAGGACCATATGGAGCTGTGGACAGGAAACTGTATGTGGGGAACCTTCACTTTAACATGACAGAGAGTCAATTGAGAGAGGTATTTTTGCTTTGACTATGTGGTGAATATGACATGAATTTTCATTACTGCCAGTCATAATTGGGAATATGAAAGCGGAGAACCAAACACTGATTTTATCTAAATAACTGGGAACTGCTAAACTTGCTTAGTGCAATCTAGTCTGCTGTCAGACATTAATTAAAATATTTGACAATTTGTCATTTGTAAGCTTTTGACTTTTTTTTTTCTATAGATTTTTGAGCCATTTGGTCCAGTGGAGCTTGTGCAACTGCCTCTTGACTTGGAGACGGGACATTGCAAGGGCTTTGGGTTTGTTCAAGTTTGTTACTAACGCTGAACTTCAAGAATTATTGTTTCCAATAATAATGATGTTACTTATCTCTTTTGTATATTAATTCTGGAACAGTTTGCTCATCTTGAGAATGCCAAGGCTGCTCAGAGTTTAAATGGAAAGCTGGAAATTGCTGGCAGGACTATAAAGGTACACATGTTTTTGTGTGGGTCTATTTGTTTTTCTACCATTGCTTGTCCTTGAGTTTGTAATTAATGTTGTTCATCGATCACAGGTTTCATCTGTAACAGATCATGTTGGAAACCAAGATACAACTGCAAAATCTGCAGACTTTGATGATGATGAAGGTGGATTGGTGAGTGTTCAGTTGAATAAAAACAAAAATGGGTTCTACAGGAAATTTGTAATTGACATTTCTCATTGTATTTGTATGATAATTTTATTCTGTTTTGTTCCAGTTGGTTTGGTTTGATTGACCAGAACTTCTGTTTGTTTCAGTTACACTTTAGTAACTAATAATTCTATTTTTAAATATTTTCACAGATAGATGACTGGATTGTTACTTTTTGATAGATACTTGCATTGAAGCTTTATTTCAATTGAGTGTTGGCCATTTTTATTGTTTTACTGAGTAAATGGCACTTAGGAGTGAGAAAGTATTACAAATGTTGATGTCAAACAAATTAAATACCAATTGATGTCTTACCAGTTGTGCCTGTTTTTGCATATTCACTAGGAGTATAAAGTAGGTGCTGCCATGTCCCTACTATTTCCCTGATCTGGCTCAAAATCTGAAACTGTGTTTTTTTTTTTTTTCTTTGTGAATGGTTAAGAAAACTGGGCCAAAAATGCTACTTTAGTTTTATTTTTTTAATGAGTGTGGCTGATTTATTATGCATTTTTCTGTATATACAGGCTTTAAATGCCCAATCAAGAGCATTGCTTATGCAGAAACTGGACCGCTCTGGCATTGCAGCAAGGTTTGTTTAAATATTTTCTTCTACCGTATTCTGTAACCTTATTCATTTTCTTAACAGATTCCAAATACTGCAGCATTGGCCTGCCTGTTGGGAATGGGTCTGCTCCCGCTCAACAGGCTATTATGCCTATTGGTAATCCAGGTGTAATACCAGCACCAGCTGTCCCAACGCAAATTGTGCCTACCCCAGTGATTGAACCTGTTGGAAACCCCAGTGAGTGTCTACTGTTGAAGAATATGTTTGATCCAAACACTGAGGTGAGGATTAACTTATTGATTATTACCTTCTTCTATTTTATTTAAAAAGTACTAATATCAAATATTACAAGATGCAGACAGAGCCAGATTTTGATCTAGACATTAAAGAGGATGTGGAAGAAGAGTGTTCCAAATATGGACGGGTGAAGCATATTTATGTTGACAAGTAAGTTTATAAACGCGTAGAACATGTTCATATATGATCCATTACGCTTTTGTTGTAGTTACTATTTTATAATTTATTAATCTTTTATGCAGAAGGAGTGCAGGTTTTGTGTATTTGCAGTTTGAAACAGTCGAAGCAGCTAGTGCTGCTCAACGTGCAATGCACACAAGGTGGTTTGCAGGAAGAATGATCTCTGCTATCTATATGGTATTCATTTATTCACTGTCTTGAGTCACCTGCTGACTTTGTTTCTTCAGATTTGCAATTTTATTCACTTATTTCTGGATATATTTTTCCTGGCTTTGGAAATGAAATTTTAAGTCTAACTTAATTTCACAAAACTAGCTTATTGTACTTGTTGATATATTATAACTTGACCATATCATGTTATGTCTGATGATGGATGACATGTTGTGTTAGGTCCAATAAACTCTGTTAGGATAATTCTAATGTCATTTTAAAGTGAACTTAACCTTGCAAAATGGGTTTGGAAGGTGAAATTTACATATACTTTTATATGTTATAATTTAACACACTGAATAAGATCTAGACCCTTAAATTTTGTTGATAAAATATATTTTCGTGTAAGTAAAAGGTTTTTTTTTAATGAGAGGATCCGTGTCCCGTCTCAATCTCGTTAATGTATATTTTTCACCCTCTGTTTTTTTTTATGGCAGCTGAACCAGCAAGATGGTGTTTAAGTCGAAACTTTGAAGTGAATTGTGTAAAGATTGAGATGTGTATTTCATTGACATTGCCTTGCATGTTAGATATTATTGGGTATTGAGTTTTCTAGGAAATGAGCGCTTAATTCACTGTGCCTTACTGAATATTTGTGCTGAATGATTTACGTAGTGGGCTAAGTTAACATCAAATGCTACTGTATGTGCTAAGGGTGTGTAATAATGGTGTGCATAAATTGATTCTCAAATAGCAAACTTTGTGGTTTTGCTGCATCACTTTTCTTTTCAGTGGGTATCTTAAGAATTCTTGTTTTTGTTTTGCAGCAACCTCAGATATACGAAGCCAAGTTTAAAGGGGACGCTTGAAGAAGTGCTTATACCTTTTAGTTCTCAGACGACAGTTTGCATATTTTTCTCACAGTAGTTCTCAGAAATTGAGTTTAGTTTATAAATTTTGATTCATGACTTGTACTATTAGATGTATGGTTACAGAAATTCTACTGTCCAGGTGGTGTGATATTCATGACCAGTGATTTATTTTGATCTCAATGTATTCAATTTTAACCGTAGTGCCCTTCTGTGTTTATTTCTTGGTTACTAATAGACTAATGGTATTGGAGTGCTATTGCCAATTGTAAATATACTAAGGGTGGTAACATGGCTTCAGCTTTTAACTGTTAGCATAGTTTTAAAATCCTTAACGATTTTACTGATCCGTTGACCATAAAAAAGGGCTCATCGTAGAACTAGTCAGGAATTCAGTAAAATGTCAGGTCCTGAACTGGTATGTTATCAAGCTTTCCATTTTTTCTTTTTAATATTGTAAATCAGAACTGGTATGTATGTATATTCATGTACTTATTTTTTGTAACTATTTACATTTACTTCTTTATATCTCTTTTACAATTTTATTTATTTTATTATAATAAATATTTTAATTTTATATAATGTTGAAAGTAAGCTTAATTATTACTGGCCAACTAAGATGATTACATGGGTGAAGAGTTTTCTATATTGAAAGTTTTCCATACAGCAGTTTCATTTATGAGTATCCTGTCATGGTAAACTGTATACGGGTCACTAGTAAGATACTAGTGATAAAAAGAAAATACTTTTGTTTTAATGGGTAGTTAGAAATTCAAGGATTGGTCTGTCAGTGATAATGAGAAAGTTAAATATTATATAAAATTAATAAGAAAGTTGAACAAGAAAAAGAAGATTTTACAAATTTATTATTTTAAAGTTTTGGAATAGAGGGATGTGTAACATATAATTAACATGAGTCATAAAAATAAATTTTAATTTTGAAATACTAGGTGTTAATATCTTACTTTGACATGAAATAGGAATAGAGATGCTATCATCGGTCCCAAGAAAAGTAGTTTTTGTTCAATTTGATAAAAGATCATAATCTATCCAATCATTTTCTGATCATGAAGAAATAATTTTTTCAGTAAAATAGATGACGTAATAAAAAAAAAGACATGATTATACACCAAGCATGCTAATTGGATAGGAAAAGTTGATCATGGCATGGAAATCACATACGAATTTTTTCTTTGGTAAGTCTATAATGGATACATCCCCACCATTAATGCTTTTCTTGTTCATCATCACCTTTTTATTGATGACTCTTGTATCTGGTATGTAAGACAATAAGAATATCTCTAACATCTCTTTTACTGCCCTTTAATTAAAAGGATCTGGAACATGTTCAACTGCACACTTCTAATGACAACATCAACTTCTAATGACAACATCAAAAGGTGGATGCCAAACAACATCATTGTGAAACATGGTGCTATTCATGGTAACAATATTATTAGGATTTCAAATGAATTTTGCTTCACATTAAGTTGGAATGAACAAAAAGAATAATATATAAAAAAAAACTTATATATTTATTGGGTTAAGATTTTAAGCTGAAAGTGTTTTCTTATATACAATTTCTATAACTTATTGTTAGTGAATCAATTTTCCCATTAAAGAAAACGACTAAGGTATACTGCACCATTTTACTTTAGGCAACACTGAGGTAGCCCATATTTATATAATTATTGTGTGAACATAAAAAATGCAACAATTTTATAGGTGATTTAAGGACTACCAAAGACAATGTTTAATAAAATATTGATTATTATAACACATTTTTTAAGTGTTGCTTTTATAATGCATAAGATAAACAATAATATTGTGGTTTGATATAACCTAAAAAAGATTCAAATTCTTTTAGAGAAACAAAATTCTTATCTTAGAATAATTTGTAGGAAAAAAAATTTCTTCCATTCCTCGTACAAGTTCTAAACATCTCAACACCATCTACCTTGAGTAATTTATTCATTCCTCGTACACGTTCTAAACATCTCAACACCATCTACCTTGAATAATTTATTCACTTTGTAGTCCTATCGTGCGAGTCCTCTCAACACTATCTATCTTCTTACTTTCATTGTCTCCCTTCTGTATTATGTTATTTTTGAAACCCTGTATTGCTCCATTAAATTTTTTTGTTGCCCAGAAGTGTAGTTCTTGTATGTTGAATGAAGGTTAAAATCTTTCATTCTCTCACCTATGCAATTTAGTGTTTGAATCTTGTTTTAATTAATTTGTTTGAATTTGATTTTGTTATTTGACTTTATTACCTTTTCCTTTTTGTGTGTATGATTTAGGGTTTATTATAAAGGCATAATATTGGAACAGAGTCGATTTACGTGTAATGAAATTCAAATGGTGAAATAGTTTTCACCAGTGACCATTAAATTTTTGTTTTTTTCTATCTTTTGCATTTCTTACTTTGAAAACACAATAGGATTTTTAATGTCTCTTCATTGATTATTTCACAAAAGGTTCATCTTATTTGTGTTCCATTTCTTCATATTTTACTTGAATTTTTTTTTTTCCTATGTTTGGTTCATTCTTCTTTCTTTAGGTCTCTCCATTAAAATTATGTCAGTTTTTATCTAAGTGCATAATCTTTGAATTTTTTTTGTTCCCTATTACAATGAATGTGTTTAGTTTCATTGTGGGAACGATGAAAATTCATTTCGGCTACCTTCTTTTGACTAGAAGTGATAAGTAACTTTCGCTTTAAATTGAAATTTTATATTCAAAGTGTCTTCATAATTCTAAAAATATGATAATTTGAAAATGATTAAATTTTGCTAGAGACATTTTCTGAGACAACTCGTGCGGATTGGCTAGCTAAGAAATGCATCTCAGGTGATACCCTCTTCACCCTATTAGTGTCTAGTCCTGCACAACTATTCACTTTTCTCAAATACTTTAGGAACCTCTTTGTTTCTTCTCTTTTAGTAGCTTGTTTGCAAACTTTTTTCCCCCTTTCGATAAAAAAAAACAATGAAAAAATATTAATCAGTACATACCGGATATTGATTGAGGAAATAAAATATTTTTATATCAGAACATACAAATACATAATTAAATATATTTGATTTAAATTTGTTGATCACGAATACTTATGATTATAAAATAAATAAGATGCAGAAAATCTTTGTTGTTGAACAAATATTTCGTACTAAATATCTCGATTTCTGAGAATCACGAACTTTAAGAATTATTATTTTTTAAGAGTGACTAAATTTATTTAATTAATAAAATCATTACTAATGTTTTTTAAAAAAGTAATGTACTAGTTTTACTAAAATCTAGTTTGTTCCCGCACTAAATGATTAAATTATAATAATATGGTAAATTTTCGCTTCCCCCACAAAATTTCTTTTTGACTTTACTAACAGTATTAACTTTTAAAGTTAAACTCAACATGACTTTTCCATCTTCAAAGTAGAAAATTGATTTTGTTTTATGAAATAATGCTGCTCCGTTGTGTACTTTTGAAATGTATTAATAATTTGAAAAAGCAAATATGTTTAATATATTAAAAATATATACAAGTTAGATATTATTACTGTAAATAATACGGATTAGGTGGGAAGGCCCAACAAGGCCCAACAAGAAGGAGAAAAGCCCAAAGTGTGATGGGAAAGGAAGAAGAAGGTTAATTTGGCGGTCTCTTCGGCGATAAGACCGCAACGTCATAGCCCTACTCACCAGCCTTTTTCCCCTGCTTGGTTGGTACACTATACTTTTCTTTCCATACACACACTGCAGACACACCTCACAAGGTACGCACTCTTTCTCTTTCTCTTTCTCTTTCTCAATCTCTTTCTCAATCTTTGTTTCGATTCCAAGCCTAAATCTAAAATTCAAACCACAGAACAAACAAAAAAACCCATATTCCCAAAACCTACCTGTCAACTCAACAAGAGCGAGTGAGTGAGTGATATAGCATATCATATCGTATCGTATCTAATCCCTCTTCTCTCGCACGCACAGCAGAACGTAACTAACTGTATGTCAGATGTGATCATTCTCTAAACCCTAGCATACACTTTCATTTCGTTTTTTTTTCATTTCTCTCTGTTTCTGAAATTTCCGTTTTGCGTTGTGTTGTAGATGGATAGGTATCAGAGGGTAGAGAAGGCCAAGGCTGAGACTCCGATAAACGAGAACGAGATACGCGTCACTACTCAAGGAAGAATGAGGAATTACATCACCTACGCTACCACACTCCTTCAGGTTTCTTTCTACTTCCCCCCTCCCAGCATTTTTATTAGGTCCTATTTTTTCAAATTAATTTAATTCACTCTGTGTCGATGTTTTTGGTTGTGTTGCTCCAATCGGATTAATGCTGCGTGTTAAGGTGTTCTTACACTGTTTGTTTTCTATCGCCTTAAATTGATGGTAGTGGATTGAAATTTGTTTGGATTTTTTGAGATTGAAGTTTTAGTAAACAGTTGATATTTTACACGCGCTTGGTTCACCAATCCCTCTCACGCGTGTCACAGAATGGAGTGGCTAGGTCACTCAAATGTGTTTCTGCAACCAGGTAATTGAAAATATGGCCATAGGAAACACGTGAGAAAATCATAAGCCAACACTGGAGTGAATTCACAAGCAATGGCAATTAACGGGTAAAGAATCTGATAACTGAAAATGTTGAGGGGTGGGTTGAACTTTTGGCAGTTGGCAATCAAATAATTTTAGAAAACTTTTCATAAAGCAAAAAAAATTGCACTACAGATGGAGACAATATTCTGGTAAATTAACATGACTGATGTGTGTAAGAGATGAAACAAAAGAGCTTATGCTATGCGAGTCAGACGGGGATACGAATTAAAGGATGATTTTTTTTTTTTTTTACAATTCTCTGTAGAAATATGATTCATGAAAATTTCCCCCGTTTTTATTCCTGCTCCAAACTTATCCTCTAGATGGTATTCCTTTATTCCTTTGTTTGTGAACTTGATGAATTTTACTTTCACGCACTGAAAGAACGAACAATGCTCTGTAAATTATCTAATTGTTAGCATAACCATCTTCTTGCTTAGCGCCTTACTGTTGTGTGGGCCTATCTCTCTCTATTTCTATTTTTTTTTCTTTTACATTTTTTTACTTCATTTTCATTGATTTTCTGCTGGTGATACGGTCTCTCCCTTTTTTGTTTTTGGTGTGATCCAAGCATGAAAGTATCAGTTTATCTGGAATAAACTAGTATTTCTCTGTTTTTTTAACAACTCATGTTGCTCCATATGTATTTTCTACAGGAGAAAGGATCCAATGAAATTGTTCTCAAAGCAATGGGACGTGCAATAAATAAGACTGTAATGATTGCTGAACTGATCAAGGTGGGAAGATCAATATCTGTATGCAATATGTTGGTCTGCATTTGTTCATATTACTTTTATGAATTGTAACGGTTCTGTACTTGTTTCAGAGAAGGATTATTGGCCTGCATCAAAACACCGTAATTGGATCAACTGATATAACTGACACATGGGAACCACTTGAAGAAGGCCTTCTTCCGTATGTATTGTTGTTTCTTCTATACTACCTTGTGAAATACTAAACTTGTATTCGGGAGTGATTGTTTTGGTTGTGTTATATACTTGAACAGTTTGGAGACTACTCGCCATGTTTCAATGATCACAATTACCTTGTCAAAAAAGGAATTGGATACGTCCTCCACAGGGTAAGAACTTCTGTGATGTTGTAAGTCATCTGTATCTGTGAATGTAGTTGTTTGATGCCTTGTATTATAGTTATTTATGAGACAAGGTGCTAGATCGCTGGTTATGATTGGTTTCATTATTCTCTTTGATGCATCACAATCATTTATGATTTCAGTCAGTTATGCTTGTAGATTTTATATTTTAACTTCCTTTATTTGAAACATAATTTCCTTAAAAATATTGAAGATGATTATTGTCATAAAAGTTGTCAGATGAAGCCTTAAACCCCCTTGATTTCTTCTAAAATTTAAACTAATTGTTGTTATATTATTCTTGAAACATGTCATGTCTGGATAATTTCACAAAGCTTGGAAAGTTACACTTGTGAATTTACTTAATCTGTTCCCTTGTTTGCCTGACATCTGACTTCTGCAATTAAAATTATCAATAGGGTAATGAGGATGAGGGAACATCTTAGATATTTGATTTCAAGTAAAGACCCTTTCTATTGTGCTGTTTTACTTAATCAATCTATTTGACTTTCATGTGGACTGGTAGAAATATTCAACTTCTCTTCTTTTTATTATATTAGATTCTGATGATTATAAATTTGCAGTTTTAATTATTTTGCTTTTCTATAATTTGGCTTTTTAGTTATATTCACTGTTGGTTGATTTTTAAATTTTCTTTTCTCATGCAGATACCAACCTCCTCTTCCAGTTGATCTAGTAAAACCTCTAAATGAATATGAAGAGGAAGGAGGTGAATTGATTAGTTTTTTCTTTTAATGTTTCAAAGAGTGAATGTCTTATGTGGTTTTCTGGCATGTTAACTGCAATTGATCTGATATAGAACCCTCACCAAGTATGCGAGGAAGAGGGCGTGGTCGAGGAAGGGGCCGGGGTAGAGGTATTGCCAAGTACTTTGTTATAAGAGATTATGGAATGATAAAATGCTCTCTATAACTCTTTTATGGTTCTTTAAATTGTAAAACCTGCTTATTTGGACAAAATATGGTAATGCTTAGGAGTTTACAATGGAGGTATGGAATATGGTGATGGTTGGAATGGTGGACGTGGCTATGGTGGAAGAGGTCGTGGCCGTGCAAGAGGACGTGGTTTTCGGGGACGCGGACGAGGCTATGGTGCCCAGCCAATTGGGTACTATGACTATGGTGAATATGATGCTCCACCTGCCCCACGTGGTAAGCATGCAAGTCCAAAAAGCTTAGATATTGTGCTGATCAAAGTTATTGCTTAAATTATCAGATACCATTTTGATTAGTACGAGTTATTGGGAACATAGTCAATGAATGTGAATTTTAACTCATTATTTTACTTTACTGTGCTGTTTGCATTACAAGGCGCCTCTTATCAAGTCAGGCTACAAAATAAAACAGAAGAAAATTATTATATTTGATTTCATTTAGTTTTCCTTGATGTCTTTTTAATTTCCTCCATTGTCTTTCGTTCCTTCTTTCAGCCTTTTGGAGTTCTCATCCTAGTTAGCACCTGAGTAGATCTGCTAATATAATTTTTATTTGATGGTTTTGCAGGCCGTGGACGTGGAAGGGGAAGAGGCCGTGGTCGTGGAAGGGATCGGGTAGCAGCTGCTTGATGAAGTGGTTGTTGCTTATCATGTATATGTTAAGTTAGAAGGTGTTGCCTCTCTGTTTAGTTATTGTGAGATTTACTTTAATTTTGGTATTATTTGAAGCTCTCGATGTTGCAGCCATGTTCCTGCAGTTTTGATTATGATGTAGTTTCTCCTCCCTCGCTTATAATTTTGCTTAGTTGGGTAGGTTAAGTTAGATATATTTCCGTTGTTTAAAGATAAATTCACAATTGTAAAATTTCTTAATAGGAATTATTGCAGCAAGTGTCTTTCGAATTTTGATTTACTGTGATTGGTTTAGTATATTTTGAAGGAATTGTATTTTTTCTTTAACAAAATACTGATACATATTTCAGCTGATTCTTTTTACTCATAAATGAGTAACTTCTATTAGCAATTATCAATTTTTTTGCTTTATTTCCTCTATCTCTCTCTCCATATATATATATATATATATATATATATACACACGTATATACACGTACGTATACATATACGTATATACACACATATATATACACATATATATACACACACACATATATATATATATATACACTTATATTTATATATATATATATATATATGATGGTCTCTTCATTATTCATATAGTGTCATAAAGAAAATTTGTACAATATTTTAAACTGATTGGTTTTTATCACACTGTTTGGCACGCCAATATGGTGTATAAATAACAAATTTCAATATACATAGCAGTGGAAGCACAACATAATATATTATTAATTATCAAAACCAATATAATGAAATATTTCTATCAGTGATTCAACTTAAACGCAATTTCTTAATTGCTGATTTTTACATTATACAAATTACTTTCTTTACTTAATAAATTTTTTATATGTTATTATTTTCATTTTAAAATTTATTTATTAAATAATTTTTCTTCTCTTTATGTCTGTTATATTAACAAACTTGATAAATAATAAAAAATTATATTAATAAATAATATTTTTTTAAAAAAATAATAAAAACTAATCTCATAAATATTAATAAATATATGTATTTTTTTGACAAATATTAAATTTATTATAAAATTGAATGTTTAAAAAAATGTGTTTAACTGAAATTTTTAAATTAATTATATTACTGTTCCATATCAAATTATAAATATCTTAATAACAAAATATATTATTTTAATAATAAAAATAAAACATTATTAACAGACAATTTGTTAAAAACATAAATTATTTAATATATAAATTTAAAGATAAAAATCAGAAGGATATTATTAAATTATCATTAAAATAAATTTAATACATAAAACTAACTGCCCAACTTAAAAGCGCCTAATGTATTTGTAATTAAAAATGAAATGCTTGACTACTCGTGATTTTAGAAGCAAGGATCATTGTAGATTAACAATCCTTCACATTTTATATAATTCTACGACAACTAAAAATAATATTATTTTATTTTAAAATTTCATTTATATTTATTATTATCATATAAAATATAATATTTTATCATTAAAATAAGTTGTTGCATAATGATGGTTGTGAAATGATAATTTCTATTAATATTATTATTACTATCTGGGTAGTTTGAAAATTTGTCTAATATTCATTAGTTTTTCACCACTAGGTTGACTATTTTATAGTGTTTGGAAGAGAAAATAATAAGGTAAAAGTAATTTTAAAAATTAATAAAATTTGTTGTATGATTTTTTTTATCACTTTTCTTCGGATAAAGAAACACCTACATTATATTTTATTACTCATCTATTTTGACTCATTCGCTATGTTCAGCGATCCTATCTCTCTTTCGTATACCAAAACATGGTGTTAGATTTAGCAATTCAACACAACAGGTTAAAAATGGAAAATTCTATTCATAGTGATGTGTTGAGAAAAAAATATTATAGAAACAGAATAATTTGAAAAAAAATTGTAAGGACTCACATGTTTGTATTTTAAATATCTTTAAATTAAAATATTTCTAAAAAATATAATAACTATGTAAGTAAATGAAATACAGTTAAAATAGTTTAAATAGTTTCATTATTGAAAGTAACGTGTTCTTAAACATACTTGTTTAAAAATTGTATTATAGACAACGTATAACTTCAACAAATAACTGTAAATCTTGCATGGGCATCATCTTAACCTAATGAATTCTTTCTAGAAGAGATCCTTCATCGTATTCACTTTCAAAAAGAAAGAAATGAAAGAAATTTTTTTATCACTTGATTATGACTTTGTCTAAAAGAAAAAATTGTAGAGAAATTTCAAATTTTGTTTGGCATCAAATACCTTTCATTCTGCCACTTAACAGGTTCTCTAAACTAAAATGACATTATCATGACACAAGGATAATGGAATTGAATAAGAGTACCGAGCAGCATGTTACATTGACAATGATATTCATGCAATATTCGCTTCCCTTTTTAACTGAAAATATGTGCGAACAAGCTTGACATTGAGAATTTTGACCCCATGCTGGACTTTGTGGGTAGTTTTCCCAACATTAAATGTTAAACCAATTACTCTCATTTTAATCTCAGAAAAAAATAACTGTTCAAAAAACAAGCTTGATTTGTGGTTTCTTGACATCCTGTGCTAGACGTGAAAATTGGTTGCAATGTATCAAGTTTTATCACAGAAGTTAGTTCAAGTCTTGAGTGATGAAAAATATCTATGATTTCAAATCCTAATTCTCTTTAACCTATCTAGTCTTTAGTAGGTTTTTTATTATTTCAAATACGTTATGTAAGTAAAGGATAGATGAACCCATTAAGGTCCCCCTTCAGCAGAGAAGGAGAGAATACAGGAATATCAAACCATAAAATTATACATTTAGATCTCCTCCAGTTATTGGAAATTTGGAATTGTAAGTAAGGCACATAGAATATGATGATAGTGAGTGATCATAGTTCAAAGCATAATTTCAGCATGAAAAAGAGAACTGCAAGCGCCAAGCAGTTTAAATCAAACAAAGACCCTACTTACAGATAATTTTGAATTGAGATCATGAAAAATGTCTCAGATTTCTGTCAAAAAATACCAAATTCAAGCATTCTACAAATCTTTCATCGTGAGAAACAAAATCAACAACACAAGTACAATGGTCAAATCATAAACTAACAAGACAATGAAAAGTTCAGTCCATCGTGGAACCAGACTTACCTTACCTACCAACACTTTGGATCTTTTCACAGCAAAATCTAGGGTTGACACAATAACATAATTAACATAATGGGGTCATCATGGTTGACCCTATTAGCAGCATAATTAAGTTAACCAGAACTTCTAAGTTACTTTACCTTTTTCTCTTTTATAGAATGAACAGTAATGGGTGTTGTCACCTTATATATACTTGCAAGTGACCGATATTTCTTCATCCTCTTTGGGCGAGCAATCACTTCAACATCGTTTCCAAGTAGTTTTTGATCAACTACTTCATCTGAGAATGAAACTCTCTTCCTTGGCCAAAGAGTCATGCTTTTGAGATTTTCTTGTGTGTGAGAAGGGCGTGCTTCCTATGCCATTGTACTATTATATGGCTTCTGAGGCGGTTATTGTTTCTTATAGGATCTTCTTTCAACCGCGTTTTTCTTTAGGGTAATGAGTGTGATGGCGAGAGAAAAACCAAAGACAAGAGAAACTGCAAGGTTTCTCTTTTAACACGTTGCTGTTTTTTAAGATGTTATTTTATTTTAATAAATTAAAATTAAAATTTTATATATTTTCAGTAAAATAATTTATGTTTTAAAATTTGAAACTTAAACGAACACATGATAGTAAATATACATTATTTCTTTTATAAACTAAGATTGGATTGTATTTAATTAAGTTAAATTATAAAAGTTATTATTTAACTTTTTAAATTTTATTTTTTTATTTCTGTATAAAGTAGTTTTGATTTATAAACAACATCATTTGTTTCTGGAAAAGTTGGTCTACATTATTTATTTATTTTATTATTATTATTATTATTATTATTATTATTTTACATCGCTTTCAACATTTGTTTAAATCCTTTTTTAACACACTAGCTATGTAGTTAGTGCTGACAATTTTGATTTGTCTTACAAATTAGAATCATAATTTGTCTGTCATTATTTTGGTCAGCTATTAAGGGTTACCTTTTTCCCATCACATTTTTTTATTCATTTGGTGCCAGGGGGCTTATGTTTAAGTGTTTGACATGTAAAGGTTTAAGAGAGAATCTGACAATAATTTTATTATAAAGCACTAAATTTTGAATTTAATTAGAACATTAATAATGCAATGTTTTTATAATTATTTTAAAAATAAATGTTAGATGAAGTGATATTTTAAAAAGTACATTTCGTACAATTATATAAGATTATTAATTTTTATGATATAGTTGTATGTTCACAAATAACACCTAGTAGTTTTTAAAATTTTACAAAAACAATAGTACTTGTATTTTTTTAATTAGTATAGTTATAAATATCTATCTCTATACATCCATCTCATATTTCCTTTTGTTTGTACTTCATTTGGACAGATGCTAAAAACAGTTCTAGAACTCAATATTTGGCTTTGTGATATGGCGTGGTATTATACGCTGACTAACAAAGTTGACCAAAGTCATCAAAGGAAATGATTTCATGCATTATCTGGAATGGGATGAATATTTTCGAGAACTATTAATTAGAATTTAGAAAATGGATGATAGTTGGTAGGGTTCACATTATATTTTTAGACTCATTGCACCCATCTTCATCTTTTTTTCTTTTCATTTTTCTATGGGTGGTGGGATCAAGTGTCAGCTTCAGTCCACTTTGGTCCTGATGGAAAATGTCAAATTTCTTCATTTCTTCTGTATTTTTGGTTGCTATTCACTTCCATAGGAATTATTTTTGGTAGTTGGACCAAAAAGGTAAGCAAAGAAAATAAAAAGTATACACCAATCATAAATATTAAAAATTGATAAATGTCTTTTCAATATAAGAAAATCTAGCCTTGACCAGTCCATGCAGAAGAAAATTTCTTGAGAAGAGGTGGATCCATAAGGAGATTAAGAGAGATAACATAAGAGAAGGTTAAGGGAGTAAAAAAAAATAATTAACCAAGATAAATAAAAGAACCTTAAATGTATTAAATGGCTAATAGCTCAACATAACAACTCAAAATTAAGTAAGAACATTAAAACTCAAATAGTAATACAACTTAGGATAGACAATAATGTAGTTTTATTAAGAAAAATTGTAATATTTTTTTCCCAATACAAAAATAAAATTGATGACAATTTATTATGAGGAATCTAATCTTGGTCATAGTAAATTTGATAGTGATAATATAGTAAATAAGATAAGATTTATTATGTCAGTTAGAATAACTTTATAACTTAGGTAAAACATAAGAATGATTGATTATAAGATTTCAAAGTGTTTTTAAATGCAAGTGAATTGATAGTAATAGTGATATCAAATAACTTGAGTTTTATTTTAGTTAATCTAAAAAAAAGTCATGTGGAAGGGATATTATCATGACACCTGCAAAACAAGTGGTTTAAGTCAGTAATCCTACTAATAAAAAAAAAAAAATCAATGGTTCTCTAGGAAAGAACCACACATGACACTCACGAAAAATGATCATTCAACACCTGATATTAGTGAATCTCCATAAATGTACACAAATGCACAAACCTTGGATGTTGATAATAATAATTACATATAATTTTAATACTATTCTAAATTTAAGTCTGATAATATTGTTATAATTATTAAATGATATATTGTTCTTAGAATAATTTAATGAATCATTGTAGTTTTATTTGAGAAAATCTAGATAACATAAAGAAGAAAAATATTTTGATCTTGACTTTTAAGTAGAGTGATACTTTTATATGTATTGGAATAGTTGTGTTGTTTTAAATGTATTGTTAGGAATTTCTTTGATGATAATATGAAAGTTGCTTTTGTAAATTTTACTTTGATGATGTTGTTTGTACGTAAAACGAAATTAGTTCTCTTTCATAGGTTGTACTACATCTTTAGCGTACAAAAAATTAACTCTTTCTCTTTTTTTTTAACTAATTAATTATTTTTTATAATAATAATAATAATAATAATAGTTAATAAACTACTTGAATTCTACCACTCACTGCTCACTTATACCATGTTGAGTCAGATCTCATATACATTTTATTACAAAATTTTCCAAATGTAGACAAACGTATCTATTTATGTATATCTATATCTAATATATATATATATATATATATATATATATATATATATATTTTTTTTTTTTTTCTTTCCTTCTTTTAGCTTCCTTACCAAGAATGAAACCCCGATGATGAAATTAAGCGAGCTTCACAGATGTACGTCATATATCTGTTTGTCCATTTTTGTGGCCTTTATGTGTTGATTTGGGATTAAATTTGAGTAAATATAAGCTGAAAGATGGTAACTAGAACGACAGTCTACAAGAACAAAATAGTTATATACCTTTTTTTTTTTTTTAATTTTTATATAGGTATGCAAGAATCTCTCTCAAGCTATAGTGTTGACACCAAATTGATTCTGCACTCCACAGAAAAAAAGTTTCATTTATCATGTTTCATTATTGGCAATTGTGCAATCTTTGAAAATATTTTTACTTGAAAAGATAAAGAAAGCTAAAATCCCCTAGGAAAGCTATAGCTGATTTATCAGGTGGTAACTGGAGCAACACAATCAGGAGCAACTTCAAAGATCTGCTACCAATCTGCTGGATCAAGATCATGCTTCACATTCATGTGTCACTTAATAACAAATAGTGGGAGCTAAATTCAATCTCTATTTCCTGTCATCTTTTACTTTGTAATGCACCAAGCATTTCTAAACCTTACAGTAATAGAAGTTGGAACTTTAGAATGTGCATGCAACTATTCGTTTATTTATCAACTGGACTATAGCAGAGATGGCATATATAGGCCAGGAGGGGAGTCAGATGGTGCCTGGTTCCTGACAATCTTTCTCCCTTTGAATTCCTTATTTTGTTCCACTTCTTCACGTATCTTCTTATTTATCATTCTGATCTTCTCTTTACTACGCTTCTCTAACGCTGAGAATCCATGCACTCTTGAAACTAAGAATAGCATGCTATATATGTCATCTACCATTATTTAATTGGATTGTAGATAGGAGTTAATCCTCCACAGCTGTGTTAGTGTGAAATTCCCTCTTAGTCTTCATTTTTTTTTTTTCTTTCTTTGTACCCCCATCTTCTTTCCTCCCTTTCATTTTCTGATACATTGATACATAGCATCACATTTACGAAGTCGAAGTAACTCTTTTGCCATGCAAATGCCAAACCAAACTGATGAAACACTTGACAATGTCTCCTGATAAAGACAACTAGTTGAACATTCAATCTTTCTTTTCTTCCCATGAAATGAAAACCGTAGTCTCTTATTCATGTAGAGAGACTTGGTAAAAATACCTCCTCTAAAAGATTTGAACTTAAGAACTTACATAAACTATAAACTCTCCATTAGGTTCCTCCATCTTATAACAGTGGATTCACAAATTTTACGCACGCACGACTGACTGCACCATGAAAAGCAGGAAATAGATACTAATTAACTCCTAAAAGATATACAAAATTATAAAAACGATATGAAGGGGTCATCATCCCCAACTCCATTGAATGTAAACCTATCATGCAAATTAAGATGAGAAATCCTACATGTGAATAACTTGTTTTACATTTAAGAAAAAGATAGAAAAGCAAACAGATCATAAAAAAGTGCGTACAGATTATACAACTCAATTACTATAACCATGCACATGCACTTTGTATCGTCGATCATTAGAGCGAGAATGAAGAAGGTAACCAAAAATAATTCACACAACAGTGTCAATTGGAGTTGAGATCCCTGACTTCAATCTCAATACTGGAAGCTAGAAGAAAACTCATTCCCGTTTATACAAAGGAAAATCTTGGAATGAGGTACAGTTATTGAGTTAAGAAATTAAGATCATCTACCTTCCTATATCCTATCTAATTGCTCCTATTCTTAATCCTCCTCGGTTTAGGGTTTTGTCTCTTACCCTTACCGAGGCAGGTTGTCACTCACCTTTGCAACAACGATATCGGGGTAGTGGCAACGTATATGCTCACAAGAGATCGATACCTCTTCGCCTTCTTTGGCTGAGAAAAAACCTCGTCTTCCCCAAAAATCTCCAGAATCTTCTTGGTTGCGGTTTTGTCACTAAACCTCTGATGAACCTCATCTCCATCACAGCTTCTGTTCCTCTTGTTCCCGGAAATGTTCTCGCTGCTGCTATCTTCGCTGAGTTGAATAAGATGCTGCGCAGCTTCCATATATGACTCCGTGATTAGAGGTCTGCTTCCACAAGGAGAAGGAGACGCTTCCGCCATTGAGAAGAAAAAGACGACTTTTGAATTGATCTTCCTTCTCCCTTTCCTTGACGCGTGTGTTTGGCGTGAGTTTGTTTGATCTAAGAAAACGAGAAACTGCTAGGTTGGTTCTGTGAAGATACTCAGCACGCATATGTCCCTATATAAGGCACCAACCTCAATTTAGATTTATTTTCCTGTTTTATTTAATTTGGGATTTTATTTAAGGAATCGTTAACGGTTAATTATTTATAAAGCTATATTGTTGACTCAAGGGCTGCTTTTAATCAGTCTTCGATCTAACGGGTCATATTGATGCCTATATAAATGCAATCGCATTTCTGTGATTTTGATTGTGTTGTTGAATCCGTATTCCGTAGTGGTTGGCAGACATGTATATCGTGTTGACCATAGTCATAGAATCAATGATTTTGAGTCTATAAGAAACAATTGTTCATCATTCGTTGTTCACGCCTATCATCAAATGAGTTCTGACCATTCTTCAACCCATCCAGACTCATGTGGTATTGAGCCCAATTGGGAAAAAAATTCTCTTTTAAGATAATAAATGAATAATTTAACTAAAAACAATAAATAAAGTTTATTTAAAGTATTATTATCATTTTCTTACAAACTAATACCTTACTTAAAACTTATTCCCAAACTAACAAAAATAAAATTTGTGTCAGATATGGACAGCATAATTTGGGGAAAGATTGAGTGTATCCAATTGATTTAGAATTTAAATTTTAGTCTAACTTAGTTCTAAAAGATAACTCAAAAGGTATAAGAGTTACTTTAAAAGTAATATATATATATCACTAGTTGATCTTACATTTTTAATAGAATTCTCCATTTTCATTTTCTTCCATATGAACATCTTTGCATCATTTTGCTGAAAGGGATACAAATTTAATTTAATGGTAAGGTTTCTTACCTTGTAAAACACTAAAACTGTTTTAGTCAAGGCAATTGTTGGCAATTGCTTTCAGCACTCCCTCATTTGTTTTCCTGCATTCTATCATATTTTTAAAATACTAAAAGTGTCCTTGGTTTAAAAAAAATATTTTCTGGAATATATTTTTGGGTGTAAAAATAACTTACAAAAATGTTTTGTAGAATATATTTTGAGACGGAGAAAGCACTTATGAAAAACGTTCTCCAGAACTCAAAAATAACTTCAGAAAAATATTTTCTGAAACTGCTTTCTACACTTTCAAAATATATTCCAAAAAATATTTTTCATAAATCATTTTTACATCCCAAATATATTTCGGAAAATATTTTTCGTAATAAACTAAAACTTTAAAAAAAATTAAATTTTAAAAAATATTTTCCAGAACTCAAGAAAAACATCCCACTCTCACTGTCACGCCTATGCAATCATAAAATTCATCATAGCCTCATAATAAACCTACATTCAAATCAAAACCACACTAACATATTTTCTACAGCTCCTCCTTTCACAGCACCTCCGCAGCACCTTCGCAACGCCTCCCAGCACCTTCGGAGCACCTCCGCAGCAGCATCTCCACAGCAGCAGCTCCTCCACAGCATCGCCTCCCCCTTTTGTCTTCACTCACAAGGATATCAAAGTCCTTTCACATATTTAATGGGTGCAGGAAGTAAATATGGTGCTGCAGGAAGCAATTGCCACAATTGTTTGCTTGAGACATGTTTCTTTTCTTCTAAATGACAACCCAAATAATTGAAATGGGCGGATTCCTGGAACGTTGGCTCTCTTTTTACTAAAAAAAAACTTACAGACTCTTCTACACCTTCATATTTCTTCCTGCACTTCTATAAATACATCAAATTGACTATTATATCTTTAATAAAAAAAATTATATAAATTATATAATTTTTAAATTTTTTGTATTTCAAATATAATCTAATACATAATTTTTGTATATCAGATTATAAAATTTAGTATATAATTTTTTTATATCAGACTATACAATCTGATAAGAATATTTTTAGTATTTTGAAAAAATATGGAGGAATAATATTTATTTTGTTAAAATTGTTACTTTTTTGTCAAGGATTTTTCTAATTTATTGAATGTATTTGCAATACTGTAATCATTTTTATATTATTGACTTGCCGAATCTCTTACACAACAATGGTAGATAATGAGTTCTCTGTTAGAAAATAATTTATTTATTTTCATAATGTGACTAATGTGAAATATCATTATGGGATTGTATGTGATTTAATAAAATAAAATAACGTATTGGTAATTATGAGAAGATATTTATTTCATAAATATTTGATGGTAACCAACATGATGAGAGTTGGTTATAGATATTATTGATAATAACCAAATTAATGGGAATTGATTATTATTTTATAATAACTGATGGTAACCAATTTGATGGACATTATATAAAGATAGGGTTTTGTCTCTGCAGTATGAGAGTTCTACACAATATACCATCAATAAAGTGTGTAGAGTAAAAGTAACTGAAAGAGATAGATTGAGATAAGGAGATTGAAGTACAATTGGTTAGATCTCTAATAGATCAAGGTAAGTCTCTCTCACTATCCTATATTATGTGAGAATCATAGATTCTAAGATCCTGTGGAATATTTATTAATGATTATTCCTAATTATGTTTAAACTTACATGTGGTATCAGAGCCACAGTTATTTGAATTTGTGATTCTCCATTAATGATGTTTTCAAATTTTGATAAACCCTAAATTTGAATTATGAATTTATGAATAAGTAATTAAATTTATTTTAATGATAGTGAATTGTTTGTTGTTCACGGAATTGAATATGGGTTTTGAATTCCATAATGAACGACATATGGTTCTCCCTTATGGATAGAGGCATCCACCCGCATTCAATTTGTAGTTGCCACTTATTTTATTTAGAAACCTCTTGGTTGAGTATTAAGTTTTTTCAAAACTGCCAATTGTTGGCAAAGATTACATCTTTTCTATTAATGTATCACGAAGCAACCAAATTAATTCAAACGTGAATTGTTTTTAATAAAGGCAAGGTTGCAGCAATTGCACATTGAAAGATAGAAAGTGATAGTAAATGTATGTGGGTCCAATTATAGCCTATTAATGTAGCAAATTAAAGAGAAGGCTATATATTTTAATTATGATTATTTTCTGCTATATTAATGAAAATTAATCTATGAATTGATTGATTTGTTGAGATTAATCGTAAGATAGATTTGTAATCACCAAAGTGATCAAATTTTTATGTTTTGATTAATTTCAAATTAATGATTATTTTATTGAGATTAATCTTATGATAGATTTGTAATCACCAAAGTGATCAAATCTTTATGTTTTGGTTAATTTCAAATTAATGATTATTTTATTAGAATTAATCGTATGATAGATTTTGTAATCACTAAAGTGATCGAATCTTTATATTTTTTAATTAATTCTAAATTAATAATTATTTTATTGGAATTAATTGTATGATAGATTTGTAATCACTAAAGTGATCAAATCTTTATGTTTTATTTTAATTCCAAATTATTGATAATTTTATTTATTGGAATTATTTGTATGATAGATTTGTAATCACCAAAGTGATCAAATCTTTATGTTTTATTTTAATTCCAAATTATTGATAATTTTATTTATTGGAATTATTTTTATGATAGATTTGTAATCACCAAAGTGATCAAATCTTTATGTTTTATTTAATTCCAAATTAATGATAAATTTTTATTTCAATTACCCATAGAATGGATGTTAAATTATTAATAATTGATTTATATGGGTTAATTGAAGTTCATTATTATAAGGCACGTATGGATCGCCCAAAGGTTGATTAGTTGTTCTTATAATTAATGGACATGATTGTTGGTAGTGAGTATGCATTATTAGTTTTACTTATATATCCAAAGATAATAAGTTTTGCTAATTAGTGTATATGTCTTACCAAATAATGTTAATATTATAGTATCATTATGTTTTGCGTATTAACGTATCACCCAAAGAAGAACATTAGTATGCATATAATGTCTGTTTATTGTTGGAATCTGTTTAATGCATAACTCAAAGTATAAATGATAAGCATGTGTTAATGGCAATATTTGTTCATGTATCTTTATGTTCGCAAGCTATGTATGTTCTAATATTGAATTGGTTAAATTTTTCTGATTGGAGCGAACAAGTCCAATTTTATATAGGTATGTTGGATTTGATATGGTTCTTAATGTTGAGAAACTTGCTGCTATTAATTATGCTAGTAGCAATGAACAGAAAACTCATTATAAAGCTTAGGAAAGGTCAAACAGACTTAGTTTGATGTTTATGTGAATGAGCATAGTAAGTAATATTAAGTCAGCTCTTCCCAAAACTGAGAGTTTAAGAAAATTTACGAAATTTGTGGAAGAGCGCTCCCAAACTGCTGATAAGTCTCTTGCTGGGACATTAATGAGTACTTTAACCTCCATGAAATTTGATGGTTTTTGTACTATGCACGAACATGTCATTGAGATGACAAATATATTGCAGCAAGACTTAAGTCTCCTAGAATGACAATGGATGAAAATTTCTCGTACAGTTCATTTTGAACTCATTACCGTCTGAGTATGATCCTTTCCAAATGAAAGATAAATGGAATGTGCATGAATTGCATAGTATGTTAGTTTAGGAAGAGATCAGACTTAAGAACTTAGTAAACCACTCCATTCATTACTTGAATAATTAAGAAACTGGATTTCATTTGGACTTGTTAGATACTTTTTATGTACCTAGTATTTTAGGAATTTAGTTTCCTTATTTAAACTCCATGTTGTTGGATACTCTTTTAAGTTCGGGAATGGTTGTTTCAGTTTATATAAGAGTATTTGTATGATTGAATCTGGTATACTTTCTGATGGTTTATATAAATCTTGATAATCTATATGCTGAAACTCTTTTGACTCTACATCTTAATGTTGGCACTAAACGTGGTTTAGTGAATGAGTGTTCTGCTTACTTGTGGCATAAGCGTTTGGGACATAATTCCAAAGAAAGGATGGAAAGATCAGTAAAAAGAATGAAATTCTTCCGAATTTAGATTTTACTGATCTGAATGCATGTGTGGATTGTATTAAAGGCAAACAACCAATCACACAAAGAAAGGAGCCACAATAAGTAGCTAGCTTCTTGAAATTATACACACTAATATATTTGGTCCTTTTGATGTAAATTCTTTCAATAAAGAGAAGTACTTTCACCTTTACGGATGAATTTTCATGTTATGGACATGTCTATTTACTGCATGATAAATCTCAAGCAGTGAATGCCTTAGAAATTTATATAAGTGAAGTGGAAAGGCAATTAGATAGAAAGGTGAAAGTTGTCAAATCAGATAGACGTGGTGAGTATTATGAAAGATATGATGAAAGTGGTCAACATCCTGGTCCGTTTGCTAAGTTCCTTGAGAAACGTGGTATTTGTGCTCAATACACAATGCTTGATACACCACAACAAAATGGTGTGTCAGAAAGGCGTAATCGAACCTTAATGGATATGGTTAGGAGCATGTTAAGTAATTCATCTTTACCCGTATCATTATGGATGTATGCTTTAAAAATTGCCATGTATCTATTGAATATGGTTCCTAGTACGGCAGTTCAAAAGACACCTTTTGAATTGTGGACAGGAAGGAAACCCAGTTTGAGACACCCGCATGTTTAGGGTTGTTAGGCAGAAATTAGAATATACAATACTCATGAAAAGAAACTGGATACAAGAACGATCAGTGGATATTTCATTGGTTATCCAGAAAAATCAAAAGGGTATATGTTTTACTGTCCTACCCATAGTACAAGGATTGTTGAAACTGGAAATGTTCGGTTCATTGAGAATGGTGAAACCAGTGGGAGTGAAGCTTCATGAAATGTGGAGATTAAGGAAGTTAGAGTACAAGTTCCTTTAACTAGTACTTCTACTTTAAGAATTGTTGTTCCTCATGTTGATGAAGCACACAACGATCAAGAAGAACAAATTAATGATCCTGAAGTTAACAATGAACCTGTAGTAGAACAACCACAAGAAATAGTATTAAGAAAATCTCAAAGAGAGAAGAAATCTGCTATTTCGGATGATTATGTGGTTTATCTACAAGAGTCAAAAAAAAATGATTTAAGTATTGATAATGATCCAATTTCATTTTCAGAAGCCATGAATAGTGATAATTCTGATAAATGGTTAGATGTCATGAAAGATGAGCTTAAATCAATGGCACAAAATTGTGTATGGGACCTTGTGGAATTGCCAGAAGGATGTAAAAGAGTTGGTTGTAAATGGGTCTTTAAGACTAAATGTGACTCTCATGGCAATATCAAATGTTACAAGGCTCGATTGGTTGCCAAAAGTTTTACTCAAAAGGATGGCATTGATTATAAGGAAACATTTTCGCCTGTTTCTAAGAAAGATTCTTTCAGAATATCATGGCATTGGTAGCTCATTATGATCTTGAGTTGCACCAAATGGACGTTAAAATCACTTTTCTGAATGGGGATTTAGAAGAGGATGTTTATATGGACCAACCAGTAGGGTTCATTGAAGAAGGAAAGGAACACATGGTGTGTAAATTTAAGAAGTCAATATACGGACTTAAACAGGTTTCCAGGCAATGGTATCTTAAGTTCAATGATACTATTACGTCCTTTGGATTTAAATAAAACATTGTTGATCGATGTATATATCTGAAGGTCAGTGGGAGCAAGTTATATTTCGAATTCTGTATGTTGATGATATCTTGCTTACAACTAATGATCTTGGTCTGTTAAGTCAGACTAAGAAGTTTCTCTCTAATAGCTTTGAAAGGAAAGATATGGTGAGGCATACTATGTGATAGGAATAGAAATACTCCGTGATAGATAGGATTGTAAAGTTTGTCTCAAAGCATATATTAATAAAGTTTTTGAGAGGTTCATAATGGATCAATATTAAACATCTCCCGTTCCAATACAAAAATGAGAAAAATTTAGTTTTATGCAATGTCCAAAGAATGATTTTGAACAGAGAATATTTCTTATGTATCTGTTGTTGGGAGTTTGATGTATGCTCAAACATGTATGAGGCTAGATATTAGCTTTGTAGTTGGTATGCTTGGTCAATACCAAAGTAATACAGGATTGAATATTGGAATGTTATAAAGAAAGTCTTAAGATATTTGTAAGGAACAAATAATCACATGCTTAAATGAGATATGATCATCTTGAGGTGATTGAATATACAGATTCAAATTATTTATGATTGTATAGATACAAGAAAGTTTACATTTGACTATGTGTATCTTTAGCCAGAGGAATGATTTCATGGAAAAGTGCGAAGCAGCTAGTCATTGTTGCATCCACATGAAAGCTGAATTTGTGGCATGCTTTGAGGCCACATTTCAGGCTAATTGGCTACGAAATATTATTTCAGGACTTGGGGTTGTTAACATTATTGCCAAGTCGCTGAAAACTTATTGTGATAATTCCGTAGCAGTCTTGTTTTCTAAAAATGACAAGTATTCCAAAGGTGCTAAACTTATGGAATTGAAATACTTTGTCGTTAAAGAAAAAGTTCAGAAACATAAGAGTGTCAATAGAACATGTCAGCACCGATCTTATGCTTGTTGACCCTTTAACAAAAGGGTTATCGCCCAAATTATGTAATGACCATGTAAAGAATATCGGCATTATGTGTACTAGTGAATGTTGAATGATGAATGTTATTATTAATGGTTATTTGACACTCTGAGCTCATTATTGTGCAAGTTTATGAAATTCATGTTTTCTACCTTATGAATGTGCATGCAAATTATGATTATGATGTAGAAAACAGATTATGTTATTAATGATGAAAAATGACATTATGTTTGAACCCATTATAGACTTCTCATTATGAGGTCATATTAAGGAGAAGGACGATACAGTAGTACATGGAAGGAAATATGTCAATTGAATTATATGTAACCGTCATGACTCTTATTATTCTTATATCTTTAAGTATGACGAATGATGGAACCAATTTATTGAACGTCCTTTAATGCGCATTATGATTTATGTAATTTATTAAATCATGAAGTATTATGGCATCACATGAGTCAAGTGGGAGAATGTTAGAAAATAATTTATTTATTTTCATAATGTGACTCATGTGAAATATTATTATGGGATTGTATGTGATTTAATAAAATAAAATGACGTATTGGTAATTATGAGAAGTTATTTATTTCATAAATATTTGATGGTAACCAACATGATGAGAGTTGGTTATAGATATTATTGATAATAACCAAATTAATGGGAATTAGTTATTATTTTATAATAACTGATGGTAACCAATTTGATGGACATTGGTTATATAAAGATAGGGTTCTGTGTCTGCAGTATGAGAGTTCTACATAATATACCATCAATAAAGTGTGTAGAGTAAAAGTAACTGAAAGAGATAGATTGAGATAAGGAAATTGAAGTACAATTGGTTGGATCTCTAATAGATCAAGGTAAGTCTCTCTCACTATCCTATATTATGTGAGAATTATAAATTCTAAGATCCTGTGGAATATTTATTGATGATTATTCCTAATTATGTTTAAACTTACATTCTCTACTAAAAAGATGATTCCCAAAACATGTGTAAGGAAAAAAAAAGGGTATTAAAAGCCATTTCTTGGACTTTCAATTGGGAACTAGTTATGTGTGGAACAATTGCCATGATAAGTAAATCCAAATTCATGGATATCCTAATCTGATTTTATTGGATTGGGGTTTCTCTAGCTTCGGTTCTGGGTATCTAAATCCCTCCCACCTGTTGCATATTTGAAAAACATATCTGTAATTATATTTTGGAAATTGGATAACCAATTAATTTAAATAAACTAGAAAATTAATTTTACAAAAATAGCTCAAAAAGTTAATCAAACCCCACAAAAGAAAATAAAAAAAATAGCAAAAAATTTTGCAAAGAGTTGATAAAAATAAAAATGTTTCACATAACATTATTTTACTCTTTGAAAAAAACAATTAAAAATATTTGTTATTTTTTTTAATAATAATAATAATAATAATAATAATAATAATAATAATAATAATAATTATTATTATTATTATTATTATTATTATTATTATTATTATTATTATTATTATTATTATTATTTGTCAATGTTAATATTATTGTAAAAATGTTTGGTTTAAGTGATATTGTTAGAATTATTCATTACATTTATTAAGAGACACACCTACATATAAAAGAATTGTTTCCCTTCTCAATCAAGACATAGATAGTCAACCACACTGTATTGTTCTAATAAAATTATGCCTACCTCAGCATCTTTCTAAACATCCATTAATTACAAAAGATTCTATCATTGACGACTATATATACTTATAAAAGTAATTGATCATATAAATATCTATCCAATCATAATCTAATAATCTAGCTGATCTAGAAGGTCACTCTCAACCTATTCCACCACCAAATCTTTTACTCCACCAAAAGCATCAACCCATAAGAAGACATCACTAATATGGAAAAAAGTTAATTTTCTATACCTAGTGACTACTTGAATAAATGGTAAAACATGAATAATATTAACACAAAGACCCACCTATTTATAAAATTTGGAAAGGAGGTAACCCAAAAGACACATTCTTTCCCAACCATCAGATCTATCTACATCCAACAGAGACACCATTCTGAACACAGATCATGAGGATGTCGTTTCAAGTCCCCGCCCAATTCGTACTAAGAACCTTCTAGATTGTATGGGGATACCCCTCAAACTTAGAGGGATGGGGAGATAGCTGATACCATCTTGGCACCCACCAAAGAACATTCGCAAAAGTTTTCTTACAACAGACTTCCAAGCAAAGCTTTCAGAGCCTGAGGGACTAACGTTGTATAAATGACTGATATCACCTTCACCATAAAAGGCCGAAAAGATTACATATAAATCTTAAAAATATCACCAAAGGGAACCTGATACAAATAGTACTTGGTTTCAGACTAGACTGCTTCTTCCTGCACCTCCATATCATCTTCTTGCACCTTCATACGTCTAGGCAAATTTACTATTTAACCCTTTTTAAAACATTTCATATCCCATAATACCCTCCACCACCCTTCACATCCTTTTTCCTCAACTTTGCCTGCACCTCGTTCTCAGGCCACCGCACCTCATTCGACGGCGGCTGTACCTCCCCCTCCACCTTCACCTCCACTCTCAGTGCTTGTATCCCAGTTTGCCAGTGCAGATTTACATTGAGTGCACCTTGGTTGCTTGGTTGTTGGCTTGGTTCTCCATCATTGTTCTCCATTCACGGTTCGTGAAAACTGTAACCCACAAACTTCAACTTCCATCATTTTGGCACCCATTCAAGCAATTGAAAGGAAGGTAAGTATCATTGTAAGTTTAATTTCAGATTGTAGAGGTAGTTGTGGTGGATTGGTGGCGGAGGACGGCGGTGATCCAATTTTTTTTCACTGTCAAACTGTTCTACAGTTTGTAGAAACCGTAGGTAATTCAAATTTTCTCTTCTGCGGTTTGTACAAACCGTATAACAATAGAAATGTTTTTTTTGTTCTGCGATTTGTACAAGCTGCAGAAGAAAAAAAAATTTGTACTGTTCTACGGTTTGTACAAACCGCAGAAGAAGAAAAATTTGCTACTGTTCTACGGTTTGTACAAACCGTAGAATAGAAAAAAAATGTTCTACGGTTTGTAGAAACCGTAGAAGCATTTGTATTTTTTTCACTTCTTACGGCTTCTACAAACCGTAGACCAAAAAATGTTCTACAGTTTGTAGAAGCTGTAAACAGTAAAAAAAATGCAAATGCTTCTATGGTTTTTACAAACCGTAATGTCTATTACTTTTACGGTTTCTACAAATCGTAAAGTTCTCTTATACACCTATGCACTTACGGTTTGTACAAACCGTAAGCTCTTACGAATGTTAAAATAACTACAGTTTGTGTAATCCGTAAGAGGCATAAATCTTGTTTTTAAACTTACGGCTTACAGAATCCGTAAATATTAAACTTCTACGGTTTCTACAATCCGTGGAAATCAGAAAAAATGAATAACAGATACCTCGACGAAGACGACGGTTGGTTGTTTTTCAGCCACCTACAACCACCGACGGCCACCCAAAGTGCCTTCAACCCCCCACTCCAACACCGTAGGAACCTCCCACCACCACTGCGACACCTTCTACCACTATTCAGAAATGCACCGCACCCCTTCCATGGAAAACCTTCTTTTATAGCAGCAGGGATAATTTTGTAATTTACTCATGTCTATTATTGGAATTTTGAAAATTATGGAGGTGCAGGAAGATGATATGGAGGTGCAGGAAGAGGCAATCTTCAGACTAATACTAAGTAAACCACCTCATTCATACTAATATAGAGTCCTTTGAGTGGAGGCCCAACATAACATAACTCTATAAATATGTAACGGCTTCTTCCTGCACCTCCAAATTTTCTTAAGACACTTCTAAATTTTTTGAAAATCCTCAAAATGCCTTGTTGGTAAAGGCAGTTTTGCCCATCTATATGTTAAAACAATGTAATACTGAGAAATGGAGGTGCCTTCATGCTTTCAGAACAAATCATTCCGGAAGTCATTTTATACTTTTGAAACAGTTAATTCCAAAAGTCGTTTTTAAAAAAATAATTCGCTTCCGGAACATATCATTTTGGAACTTATTTTTCAAAAATAACACTTTTAGAATGGGCTATTCTGGAAGCTAATTTCAGATATAAAATTATCTTACGAAACAGTTTATTACGAAAGTGTATTTTCATAAAAAAAAACACTTTTGGAATAGGCTATTTCAGAAGCTAATTCTGGATCCAAAATTGGCTTCCGGAATAGTTCAATTCGAAAGTGTTAGCTTTTAGAACAACCTATTTCAGAAGTATATTTTTATAAAAAAAATACTTTCAAAATGGACTGTTTCGAAAGTTAATTCTAAATCTGAAATTGACTTCCGAAATAATCCATTCTAAAAGTATTTTTTTAGTCAAAATACATTTCCGAAATGGGTTGTTCTGAAGCTAATTTCAAATCCAGAATTAACTTCCGAAACAGCCTATTTTAAAAGTATATTTCAAAAAAAAAAATCCACTTTCAATGGCAGAATCACCACCAAATCATTTCCAAAACTTTCAATAAATCATATTTACCTCTCTTACTATTGACAAGGTGATGGAGGACAGTAAAGTCCGAAACTCAAATCCAGAGAGGCAGCTACTATAGAATGGAGGTGTGAAATGGTTAGAGGTGGGCGGCATAGTCAATATAGGTGGAAGAAAATGAAGATGGAAGAATATATGAGATTAAAATAGTCAGTAAAATAAAATATAAATGATAAAATAAAATATAAATGATACTTTAAGAATTTTTTAAAAATTTGGAAGTGCCGGAAGAAATATTTGGAGGTGCAAGAAGTAGCAGTCTGAATACGTTGATAAGGATAATAGTACATTTTTAATGATATTTATTACGTTCAACTACTTAAAAAGGACTAACTTGAGCACCACACATTTTACACGTACACATCCAACATCCCAAAGAGACCATTTAACATTGTAAGAAAGACATCTTAAATAGGCAAGTGACGAGACATTTTCAATTCATTATAATTATTTTTGTTAGTAATATTTATTGTTTTTTATAATAACGATGATATTATTAATATTAATATTTATTATTTTTTATAATAATGATGGTAGTAATATTTATTCATATAATAACAATAATATTTGTAGTGTTGGAAAAGTGTAAATGTTTATTGTCGAAGTTTTGAATGACGATTGAAGCTCATACTTTTCAGCAACGGTTAATTATGAAAATTTCACCATCAAACGACAGCAGACACAATACAAGATTAACACCCAACAAAGATCGTAACTAATCACTGTCTAGGGCGGTAACCTAGGATTAGGAAATGGATTTCTAAACATTGCTTCTCTCAGTCCAAGTAAATTATTCAGGGTAATATAGCTAATTAAACAAGCTATTTGCTTGCCTTATTATAGAACTTGGAACTGAAACAAAAGCTCTCTCAATCTCTATTATTTTCTAAATATCTTGATGTCCCTCCATTGAGATTCCATGTAGTTGGAAGCACCATTCTGTGCGTAAACCCCAAACTTGAAGTAGTGACTGCCGGCTCCACGGCCTGCTCCATCAAATTTCTTGGCCCCGTTGATAAAAATCTTGACGTTGTTGGCACCCACATCATGGATCACGTTGAAGCGATACCACTTATTGTAGATGTTTTGTTCCAGAGTAGGTGATTGGTAATGAGTGAGAGATCCTCCATAGACCCTAGTCTGAGAGGTTGTGGCAGAGGAGGATCCACCGAACACTTGCTGGATGCACGTCCCGCTTGTTCCACTGGGCACGTAGAAATGCCCTTCAAATTGCCACACACCAGATGTATAATCGTACCCCTGCAAAGCCAAATCTAGTTAGGGTTTGCTTTTCAACGTACATAACTCTCTTTTTTTTATGACATTACAATGTGGAAGCTCATTGCATTGGTTGCAGCATATACTTCACTGCAAGATGCTTATGATTCATGAGAAAAAGCGTGTGTGGGTCTTACTGTGACACGAATCTCAGTTCGTGGTGCTGTTTGGCTGGTGGTGGTGTGAGGCTTGTCCGTGGAGTATACCCAAAATTTGTGCACTCCATTTGAAAAGCTATAACGCTGGTTTTGTGGAACATCGTAAGGCTTTTGGACCTGGAAGTTGGAGCTAGATAATGGAAGACGGGTGAACCCATCTGTGGGATCGGCACCAACCAAGGAAAGAGTAGTGATACAGATGATGAGTAATGGCAAAAGGGTTTGATGGAAAATGGGTTGGGAAGCCATTGCTTCAGATGAAGATGAATTGTTCTTCTTCCTCCAATATAAGTTAAGTGGATAGTACATTTGAGAAAGGTTTGAGGACACGAGTATTTATAGAAGAAGATTCAGACTCAAATGGTTGACATGAACACGGTGATAATGAAGGTTTATTCATTTCTCCTTCTTAATTGCATCTCTTATTTTATGGTGTACTAATTGAAAACAAAGAAAATGGCACTTGGGATTTCAAGGAGGGTTTATAAGAAAATAAAATAGAGGTAAAATAAATTATTTTTTTATAAGGTGATATTAACTTGTATATTTTTAGACTTTTTTTCATTGGTCTCATGGTTAAAGCATATAAAACTTATATCTTATATTATGAAAAAAAAAATCTTATGTCATATTATGAATTTATGACGTCTTAATTGACACATGTCAATTTTTAAGTTAGGCATCATAGGACCCCCAATACCATTGAATAGTTTGCAGTTTGAAAAGAAACAGCACGGTATGCCATGTGAAGTTACAACCCTATAATCATTATAATTGATCAAATATAATTTTAAATATTACTTCGTTATGGAATAAAATAAATAGAATTCATGGAATTTATGCAATTTCAATTAAAATAAGAATGAAGAGAGAAAATATTACAAATAATGTAAAATAATTGTATACTGTTATTTGTACGAGATCATTGAATACTGCATTTAGGAATTATTATGGGAAAAATGGTATGTTAACAACCTTGTAAAATTATACCAACATCCTATATAATTTTTATTCAATAATTTAATTTATATTTTAATTAAATAATTTAATTTAATATTTATTATCTAAAGAGTTGTTAAACAGTTACAATGTGAAAAGGACGGTTGTCAAAATATAGTTAATTCCTTATTTATGAGAGGATTATATTTATAAATTGAAATATATATATATATATATATATATATATATATATATATATATATATATATATATATATATAGCTTTATGGAATTGAGTATCGAAATCGTGATTATCTTTTATTTGAATGAGATAATTCAATTTTATTGAATTCAAATATTCATGCTTGGATAGAATATGTCAATTATCATTTGGTATAAAAATTACTATCAAACAACATGTGAATTCAATGTACAAAACAATATCATACATACATCAACAAAAATATCACTATTCAACTAAAAGATTTAGGTGACACTAAAGAAGCACTATTAATGGCGTTAATTGAGAAAACTCCACAAATATTAATTAAAAAATAGTTCTAGTATACATTTATACATAAATAATATAATTTACATAAGAAATAGTATTGATCTTGATAAAAAAAAAAAAATCTGATTTTGGATAAAAAAAATAATTGCGACAATGTTATTAAAAAACTTATTTAACGTTAGTTGAGAAATAACTTTAAGATATATATAAACTAATGATAGTAAAAAATAATAATAATCTTAACTTACCTCAATTAAAAATAATTTTAGTTAATATCAACATAAAAAAGTTGTATAAAAGTTATTGATGGTTAATAAAGATGAATAACAATAACCATAATTAACTTTAATATGAAAAAAAATCTTTGTCAATTCAAAAACTAATATTTGAGTAGATGACACTCCAAGTTTGACAATATACTATTTAAAGTTGAGTATACAATTTTTCAATTAAGATTAGGTCAAAGAGTAAATACATAAGTTTAAGAGAAAAAATATAGTAAGACGAATTTTAAGTTATAATTTTTTAATTAAGATTTAAAGTCGTCTAATTGTAAATAATTAACTTATACTTTTCAAGTTTTTTATTTTTTTTTAATTCTCTATCTAAACCTTATATTTTATCGTAAAATATTTTAATTTTCTATAAGAATATATTATTTTCTGTAAATTCTCACGGGGATAATTTCCTTGTCTATGAATATATACCAAACAAACTTTGACAATATATGTAAAAAAAATAAAAATAAAAATTACACTGCACTAAAGCACACGGCAGTTTTTCAATTCAATTACACCAAAGTTAAAGAGTCAATCTTGGCAACCTATTTTGCTACAATGGCAGACTTATCATTAACTCAAGTAGTTTATGCAAGTGATTTTGATGCTCTTATACTACAATTAATCCTTCCATAAAATGGAGCCACTATTTTATTTTTGAGAACCAATTCAGTAATTCAAAACTGGTTAATTAGATGTAAAATAGAGATTCAGAAACTAGACTTATCATTTATTACAAACCCCTATAGGATCCATCGTATGGTTATTTAAGTCTCTTCAAGCATGAATGAAGCCAAATGGTGGTCAACAAAAATAGATGAGACGTTTTTGTCATCTAGGTTTTCAATAAATGCAGGCTGCTACTCACTTTACACATTGTTAGAAAATATCATCATCACAAGTTGCCTTCTCTATTTATACAATGGATTGAGAAACTTGATTCTTAACATTCATTGTTCACTAATTATTCTGTTCCTTCTACCAAAGGAAATCTACCTTCCTCTCTTTTCAATCATTCATCTTCATTTCTATTTTCCTTTTTGTAAACATTTTCATGCAATGCAATGTTTTGATCTTAGTTGTGGTTACACGTAACAGATTGGAACTTAGGGTAGTGAATGAGACTTTTATGTTATTTTGTCTTATAGTGTTTTATTAAAGATATAGTAAGAAAAAAAGTACTAGACAACACCCCTCCCAATTTGGTAATTGCATTCAAAAGCCATCAACTAGATATTTTATTTTGACTAAACATTAATTACCAGAGAGATCTCAATGCATAAGAGAGATGATTTTTTTCTTTTGGATGAATACAACGTATCTTTCAATCAAGAGATTCATTTTTTTTGAAATTTAATCTTTTATTTATATTAAGAGAGACATAGAGAATATTGAAACTGTGTTCATATTTCTTTTATTAGGTCCTTTTATAACTTTTACTTAAATAAAATATATATGTATTATTATTATATATAATATATATATAATTTTATTTATTATATAAAAATAAGATAATTAAACATGTTATTTATTTTTTTCATTGTTATTTTTTTATGTATGTTTTTTTTTCTCTGCTATGTTCTAATTTCCTTTTTTTTTTATTTGTATAGGTCGTTTATTTATATTAGTTTTCTCTTATGTTTGCTTTTTTTTTCTCTATTATGTTCTAATTTCTTTTTTGTTTTTTTTATATAGTTTCATTGATTATGAATTTTGTATTGTGATTTTAAAAATACTAAAGGTGATATAGAAAAAAAATATGCAAATTGAATGAGAGAATAACGTTATATATTACATTTATTAATTAAATTTATTCATGCTTTAAAATTAAATAAATATATTTCGTTTTTAAATTAAATTTTATCAAAATATTAAATTTTTTAGTGTAAAGGTAATAACATATTCGTTTTTTTGCATATATTCTACTGACTTTTGTATAATATTATTATAAATATGATTATATTAATTTCACTTTTAATCAACTATTAATTTACGAGATATAAATATTTTATTTATAACTCTATTATTTAAAATATTTTTTAAAACAATTAAAGTTCCAAAAATATTTATTAATTATTTTTTCATTAATTTTATAACCAATGATTTAATTATCTATTTTATTTAAAATTACTTTAAAAGATGATGATAATAATAGTATTAATAATTTTATCATATTAGAAAATTAATAGTCTAATTGTATTATATAATATTAAAATAATCACTCTCATGTATATAATATAATAAAGTATAAATTATTAGTTTGAATTTTTTTAAGAGTGATTAAATCGACAATTTAAGCAAAACAATCTAATTTGAGAAAGAATTGAAGTAATAGTAACGGTCCTCATCTTCCAATTACCAAAATCAGCCCTTCATACCATCCATATAATAATATAAGACGGAGAAATACATAACATTCTCAAACCTAATTCTAATTAATAAATCCAAGTTATTTTTAAGAGTGACTTATTTATTACATATTTATGGGATAATCTTAATTAAGATGCTAAATCTTGAAATTAAAAAAAAGACAACCAATCATGTTTATTACTTTGTAATTAGTATTATAAAAAACATCTTATCATAATTTCTTTTATTATTTGTAATGATTTGCTACATATTTTTATATTAAGAATAAGAGTTGTTAACATAATTTTGTTCTCTGTTTTTTATTTATGAAGTTAAATGTATTTTTGTAAATGTTTCACTTCAGTAAATACTGTGTCAAGTCTCCACAATAATTTCTATAAACACATTAATTTCTTTAAACAGAGTATTATCAATAAATTCTTGGATTTTCTTGAATTTAGTTGTGTGATAGTGTATATATTGGAAAGAATATACCAATTTGGTTCAAAAAGGATTTATCAATATTTGTGTGGAATTGATGAACAGATTTAAGGAAAAAGGCAGCAAATAAATATGTTTTATCTGACAACAATACAGAAACACTCAAGAAACACTCACGGCATATTATCTTGGGACTTAAACCCGTAATCTTGAAAAGAATACAGACCTTTTATAAAAATAAGTTACTATTTCAGTAATACTGGATTTATGAATGAAAGAACATAGCTCCAACTACATACTCAATTGAAGGACATAATATTCTGGTTGGTTACTGAAACAGCGCTGTCTCTTTAATATGAAATATACATGCAAAATAATAACATGCATTTATGATAGTACTTAAATTCAAATTATGAAAATCAATAGACTTCATGACATTAAATTGAAAAATCAATTGCATTGCAGTAGTAAAAATATTAAAATAATAAAATAGCACCTTCTATATCTTATTTTTCATAATAGATTAAAACCGTTTTAATGTTTTAATGAATTATTTTCTATTATGATATTCTCTGCAACTTTTATTGCCATTATAAATAATTTACTTCTCAATAATTTATTTTCATGGCAATAGAAATTAGATTGGCATTATAGATTCAGTCACTACGAACAAATAAAATCTACAGACTAAATTAAATAAATTTTTTTAAGACAAATTGATATAATTAAGATTATTATTAATTAATATAATAAAAGATATGTCAACGCCAATCTCCACATTAAAATAAATTAGTAGACAAATCAAAATTAATAAAAGTTCTTATCAGTTTAAAACAATTAAAATATAAATAAAAAACACTTAGTTCAAAAAATGTACAATGTAATTAAAAATTAGTAAATAGTTCAAAACTTATATAATAGTTTAATTATAATAGGTTAGTTTCTTTTACAAAATATTTAGAAAAAACTCATTTGATAAATTTAATACAGTTGATTAAAACAATATTAAATTCAATATTGAGCTAATAACTCAACTTTTAATCTTAGAAATTAAAATTTTTAAATTTTTATCTATATTTTTGTTAGCATGTTAGTTATATACCTATATTTATGTGTAAATATCACGTAGAAAAAGATACATGAATAACTTAGTTTGTAGTTAGGTCATGAAAATTGTTATTCAAGCTACCTAACCAGACACATTTTGTTCCTTGTAGCAATAATATCTTAGAGCGTGGGATGGTCTAGTTCCGTAACACACGTTTACGGCCTAAATTCTATTGGGCCATCTTGCTTACCTTTTTGAATTGCATTATTGGAACTGAAAACTGGTTTTTGCATCTTTTTCATGCACCTTCATTGGATTGGATGTTGGAAAAGTAAATCTGTTCACGCTTCATAGATTGTGTGTAATCAGATAATATATTCTATATAATCTGAAATATAATTTTAGAACTATAAATAAATTTTAGATTTCTAATTTATAAATATGTTCTGAATTAAATTACTGAGAATAATTTCTAAATCTAAAAATATATTTTTAAATATATTTTTAAATTATAAAATTTAGAAACACATTTTAAATTACATTATCTATAATACATTTTTAGATTTATGTAATCTAAAAATATATTTCAAATTATTAAATTTGAAAAATATTTTAAAATCTAAAATATATTTTGAATTATACAATTTAGATTACATGAATGAATTTCACAATCCAAAATATGTTTTTAAATCATATAATTTAAAATACATTTTTTTTGAATTTAGATTGCAATAGATTTCTGTACTATAAAATCTCTAATATTTTTTTTGTATGCATTGACAATTGAAACTTTTCCAGAGAGTATGAAGTGACTAAGAAATTGACTTGTAATTGGAACGAGGAAATTAGATGGTCCTCGAGGATGTTCTTAGCCTTCTTCATGTCAGTTTGCACACTTTTTAATATGAAAATTGCTATTTATTAGTGATCTAAGCTAAGAAGGATTCTTAGTAATATAAGCTTGAACGCATATAAGCTTATATTAGAGCTAGTTATTACTATGGAGTTCCTAGGGTTTGGTTGACAGGAAATATTACTATGGAACTAGGTTATACTGTAATTTTTAGGAGGTTCCAACATGTCATGTCAAGAATATCTCATTTATGATAAGTTCCCTTCACATTTTTATCACTGCATTCATCAATAATAAGAGAACCAATCTCACACGTTGGTTCAAATTTTAAAACATTTAATTCTCTATAAAATTAAATTGCTCGTTAAATTTTTCATCTAAACATATTATCAAGTATATTTATTCCAACACCCTCTTATAACATCTGAATCTATCAACAAATTATTCAAACCAATTTAATTAAGAAAAGAAATAAAAACGAGGATTCCACAACATTTTACAATTTGGAGAAGAAAAATTAGTTAATTGTCATTCAATTTCAAGTTTATTCTAGGAAAACAATCTATAGAGTAAAATGTAAATGTTAATAATATATACTTGTTAGACTTTGTAGAACAATTTTAAGTTTAAGTAAGATTGTTTTGATAGTAATGTTTGAAGATGATATTCAAAATGTATTGAGTATTTTAACTTTTATTGGGTGTGTTTGAGAGTATTTAATATAAGATATTTATAAAATTTTCAATTTAGCACACAAATTATATCACAATTAATTGATAGAAAATTGTTTTGAAATGTTAAAACAAGTGAAAAATGTTTTGTGACTATGCTAATCGATTAAGGTTTAAATAATCAATTAAAATGTTGTTGAGATGTCTCATAGTAATCAATTACCAATTTTGTTAACAGATTAAAATAGAGAGCAAAAATATGTTTTTTTTTTCAAATGTTTTCAGAAATTCACTAACTAAATTCTTGCATAATTGATTAACTCTAATTTTTGAATTAAATGCATAGCTAAAATCATCTATCAACATATGCCACAATTTATCAAAACATAAAGTAATGTAATTATTTTTCAAATTTTCGTAAAAAATAATTGATTACCCACTTGAAATAACCAATTAAATACATCAAAATAAATTTTCAATTAGTGTTTTCTAAACTTTATAAATAGAATCTTGGTCTCACTCTTTTAACACCTAATGAAAAACAAATTTGTTGTGATTATTTGAGCTTTCTTCAATTGTCAATACTTACAAGTTTACAAATTCAAAAGGTTGTGTTGTCCTGCTGAAATTATCTTATGTTTTGCTTTTATTGTGAAAATTTGATACATTCTTTATTTTTATTTTTTTGAGTTATAAGAGTGTTTCTAGTATATATCTTTTGTTTGATCAAAATTTGATTAGGTTGATATCATTTCAAGTGTTCCAAGGATAAAACTTATCCTTTCGAGTAATAATTGATCTTGTATTACTTGTGGATTTGTGTTTGTTTGTGGTCTTGTATAAACATTCAAAGATAGTGGATTCTAGTTATTTTAAGGTTGAATAATTGATCTATGATAATTTTTTATCTGAACCAATATAAATTTTTATGTGCAATCTTTCGCTTTCTCTATATTTTGTATCTTGTTGTTTACCAATTTTTTTATCAATCTTGATTTTCAAATTAATTGCTTTTAATTTTTCAAATTTAAATACTTTTCAAAGAACTTGAAGAAATGGTAAATTTTTCAAAAAGTTTTTAAAACCAATTCACTCCTTTCCTAGGTTTAGTTAACTCTCATATTTTTTTTTCAACAATTAACCTCAAAGTTGGTTTCTCAAAATATTAAAAACAAAGATCCTGAAAATTTGTGAATGGTTATGCTAGATTTGTTTCTCGAGGAGACAAAAATCAGACCCCCTTATTCTATTGCGAAAACCTTCCTATTTGAAAAGTTAGAATGTGATTAATTGGCTAGATCTATTGATTGAAAGGATTAAAATACTATTGTGACTAGCAAAGTGTAGGATGAAAAAGTTGATGATTCTTTGATTGATGAAAAAGTATGGTTTAATGTAAGGGTAAAACATATTATTCTTTTTATATTAAATATAAATATTTATATAAAAGTATTTTATATTGCAAAAGTGTTAAAGATATGTGGACAAGGCTGGAGGAAATATATGAAAACAAAGAAAGTCTTTCTCAAACAAAATCCAACACAAATAAGCACACAAATGGAAGAAACCTGATGCCTTAGACTCTTTTCGCCGTGGATAAAAAAATTTGTCTAATAAATTATCTAGCTAATCGACTAACAGATCGCCTAAAAGAAACATTTTTTGTAGAACCTTCTAGCAAGAAGAATATGGTAAGTAACAAAGCATGAGCAACAACAAGAGAAAGGAGAGATCAACATACGAGATTTTATCCTAATTCACCAAAACTTGGGCTACATCCAATCTCCTTAAGGAAATGCTTAAGAGTTTCCACTAACCAACACACTTAGTCACAACAAGCATTCTCACATTTCAAGTTACAACAAGTATTCTCATATCTCCAGGTTACACCTTCTTAACCTTCCCTGAGATTAAAAACTCTCAAAAAGGTTTTGAAGATACTCATGTTATTGCTTAAATGATTTTTATGAAGATTCTTATTAGTTTGTAAGAATTATGTGTTGATATTCTTTGTTGTAAAATATATCTTCTTTCTATTCTTCATATTTTAGAGAATTACTCCAAATAACTTTAATTCTTTCTTGTTATTTTTTTATATTTTTGATTTATTTTTATTTTATCATATTAAGAAATGAAATACAAAAAAATAAAGAAAACATCTGATAAAGAGTAAATAATATATGAATTTTTATAAATGCTTAAAAGTCTTTATATAAAAAGATTTATTCTAATGATCATAAAATTATGTTTTGAAATGAATTCAATGTCAACAACTATAAGAAATATCTTTAAATGAACTCTATCAATATAATTACTAAGATATCTACTTTAATTCTAATATATTTCATATATATTTCAATTTTTTCTAAAAGTAGAGATTAGTGCATAAAGCACTGAAATCAATCATATCAATAGTTTTATTTTTGAGTGTGTTGGAGATCCCACCTTATCTAAGGCCTTTCAATAGTTTATAATGTGAGTGCAAACCTCACTTTTCAAGCCAGTTTATAAGGTTGAGTTAGACTTAAATTCTACTTCTTGAGATGGTATCAGAGCCTATCCTAGCATGGTTCTTGGGGCCACCTGCTATCGGGCCGCTATCGAACCACCCTTAAACAATATAGTCTCATGCTCAAGTTGAGTAGTCTCGGCGTGAGGGGGTGTGTTAGAGATCCCACATCGACTAGAGATGATGTCTTTCAATAGTTTATAATGTGAGTGCAAACCTTACTTTTCAAGCCGATTTATAAGGCTGAGTTAGGCTTAAATTCCACTTCTTGAGAGAGTGTTTACTACAATGAAGATGAATATATACTTTTAAGAAGATTTTGAAACAAAGCTTAAGATTAATTGTCATCTTTAGAAGCCTCTGTAAAGAGAACGAAGAAAATGTTGAAGAGAGACAAGCTACATCTAACAACTATTTACAAAGATTTACTGTTTCTATATGCTAAGTAGAGAGTCTAGTCTTTAAGATTGTGAGCAAAACTCTATAATTCTTTATTATGTGAAACTTTAACCTTGTAGGATTTAGATATGCTCTCATTGAGAGTGTTTCTTTGATATCTTGAGTGGTTTTAGTCTTAGGGAGAGATTAAGATAGGTTAAACTAAAAGTGATTTGTGTACTCGTAGTCTATGTTTTAAGGTGAACTAGTATAAATTTTTGTTGTGGTGTTTCTTATGTTTGTGTTAGACGATCTAGTATATTTTGCTGAAAAAAGAGAGTCTACAAGCTCTACTTAAACCTCATTCTAAATTAAGTTATTCCAACAAGCTTATGATTTGAATTTTTCATAAAGATGGACAAATTACTTGAGTCTCTCATGTTTTATATACATTATGTCAATGCGAATACATCCATTTTGAAAATGGTTGTTTCTTTTTCTTCTATTAGGATGACATTTTATTATATTAATTATTCATTTTTTTCCTAAGCGTTTGCATTAAAGAAACTCTTTATTTCAATAAATAAAACAAAAGCACAAAAAAAAAAGAAGTTCATGTTTAAAGTCAAAATGGACAAGAAGTCGAAAACAAGGAAAGTATAAGTAACTAAGTATGCATGGATGGAAATTCCATGAATGTGAGATGTTAATATGGAATTAATAACCAATGATACAAAAGAAATGCCTACTTATGATTGATATTCAATTTCAATAACGAATGAAGAAACAACTGTTGAAAGGACCAACAAGGTGATAGAGATGGAATTACATTAACCAATTACAACAATGGAGAAATAGAGACATAAAGGAGACACAAAAAAGGAAGGGAGCATTGATGGGTTATGGTGATGATCAATGTGATAAAATGACTAAAGTTTGACTTTTCTAGTTAATTTCTTAACATCCAATTTGTCTCAAGTTTTTTCTTAGACTTGAATATTTGATACTGACTATTCATCCATCTCATCTTATTTTAGGGTTTAGAGTTTAAGTTTCAACGAGTATTGATTTTTTAACTACACTTAAAAAAAGAGATGAAAAAGCACTTAAAAAAAGAGATGAAAACTGAATATACTTTATTTTAAAAAAATTCATTGATGTATTCTTTGAAAAATAAAAATACAAAAAGTATATAATTTAGAACAAATAAAAAAAAAACTAAATTACATTTTTATACTCATTTATAAAAAAAAAGTGTGAACATAAAATAAGAATCAAACACTTTGGTTCATGAAAAAATCTCATTATATCTAGTTGATGATTGAAAAGTATAACACCAAATGTCTTTTTAAAAATTACACTCTTGAAAAAAAGTTTGTTCTTTGATGTTTGAGTAAAAATTTATGTATCTTAAGAAAATATTTAAATTACTTGATAGGTTACTATCTAGGTGGTTGTTATGGAAGTGTGGTTTAATGTCTAATTATTATAACTTTCAGTTTAAAGTAGATTTGTCTTATATGATGTTAACAACTTAAATACCATAATTAATACATATTGTATATAATTATGCATTCAAACTTTGCACAGAGCTTTGTAATAAATACACAGTAAACAAGAGGACCTTATTCATAATACCTAAAAACTTGGGAAGAAAGTAAAGAAAGTAACAATAATAAGATTGTGCATGTCCTTTATACAAGGAACACCATATTATAACATATTTTGGCCTGTAAATAAAAGAAAATCCTATAATAACACTCAACTCATCATAAAATGGTTTGGCTAGGCCTTACAATCTAGTTCATATATTTTAATTAGAACAAAAACATAAAACATATTATTGTAATAATATTGTTCATTAAAATGTTAAAATCCATCCATATTGATAACAATTTAAAGTTAAGTGAGTTGAATGGATAACCTAACAAATCAATTTGACAAGGAATATGCTTTTTTATCTAATCTCCCATAATTTTTCTTTATGAGTTAACTATGTTGAAATAATAGATTAATTTTAAAAAAGAGAGTTGAGCGAAGTTCACAAAACTTAAATATAGATATTTAACTAGACGAATTGTTAGAGAGATAATAAAAGAATAAGAGAAATTATTTTATATTAATTTACTGTCCTCCAGATATACTTTAAGAAAGTGTCGAAATGTTTCACTATTATTTTTTTATCATTTATAACTTACACAAATATATAATATCACTCTTGACAAATCCTTCTAATATTCCTAAAATTACGAATACCAAGCATTTTTTTTACTAAGTTAGTTTTTGTTTTTTTTAAGAATATTTTAATTGTTACTTCTAGCTATAAACAAAATAATGTTGGATAAAAAGTTACATGAACGAAGAAATATGTTATCTAAACAAAATTTTATAAAATCTAAAAGATTCAAAGGTCTTCACGTTATTGAAAATTCTGATTGCTTTGTAAGAATTATGTACTGTTTATTTTTTCAGGGTTATTTTTTTTTAGAATATATCTTCTTTATCCGATGAAGAGTGAAGAATATATAATTTTTTATGTTATATCATATTATCAACTACTTACTATTCAATTTTAAATACCATATTCTAAAAATATTTACTTTATTTTAACATTCATCTTAGATAAAATTATTTTATCATAAAAGAATGCATTAAACACTAAATTATATTTATATTTTTATAAAAGACTATATTATCAAATAATAGTATAATCTATATAATCCATTTTATAATAGTCAACAATATATATAATATGAAAAGTAGTAAAAATTATATCTAGTATATTTTTTACATCCCTTCTTTAATAGTTTCATCATTTAATTGATTTGATAACTTTTAGAAATGTTTAAAAAATAATTAAAATAGTCTAGTATTAATAGTAATTTAATTTTTAACATGGAGGCCTGAGCACGTGATGAGAAGCAAATAATTGAAAATGTTAGTGTTGTAGTTGATCTCCCTTAGCCCACAGGAAAAAAACAATAAAAAAGAGTTTGGCAGCAAGCAAAGGAAAGAGAAGTAAGGTGAAGGTATAATGGTATTGGTCACCCACAGGTATACACCCTGGGGCCTCACCATACCAATACCATTACCATACTTCTTCTCTATATCACCTTCCAAATCCCAATTAACATCTCAAAACCAAATCAAATCAAATCAATTATAATAATCAAGGGTTCCGTTTTTTCTTCTCGAATATCCTCAATCCACAATCCTCATCCTCTCTGTACTATCATCCTCTTCTCCGTTATCCTCAACTTCCAACCCTTAATCCATCAATCGCCATACCCATACCTCAGATCTACCACTTCTGCTCCCTTGTCGTTTCGATCTACCCCTTGCCGTTTCCCTTTTCAGAAATTTAGATCCTCTGATGTTACATTAGAACCTAACCTGTGGTTGCTCCCAAAGCCTAAGCAACAGAACAAGGAATCTTCTCAGATTCTTTTTCTGTGCTCATTAACCTTTCAGAGAGATTCTTCTTCAGCTCATCTTATATATTCAATCGTCGATCGATCTCTTATAGCTTTTCCCCAACCTCTTTGCTTTCGTCCACGCGCTCGCTTCGGATATGGATTTGGACGATTTCCGATCCATATTGGACACCTCGGGCGTCGACGTGTGGATGTTCATCGACGCTGCAATCGCCGTTGCCGCCGCGGACGGAGCCGCCGAATTGAAGCGCCGTCGCGACTCCATCGTGGAAAGCCTCTACTCTGCCACGGCCGCGCCTCCGCGCTGCCGCAATTGTGACGATGGCCACCGCCTCAGGCCCAACGGCCACCAAATCACGAAGCAGAACAGCCCTAGCCCTAGCCCCGAGCGGCAACCTCACCGGCGCCGTGCCGCCGAAGCCGCCAATTCCCCCGCCACGCCGCAGTCTCTGGAAAACGATGACGGTGGCGAGGAGTTGGATCCTTATGGGGGTTTGTTCGATGATGAACAGAAGAAGATTCTAGAGATTAAAGAGCAGCTCGAAGAGCCTGACCAGGTATTGTTAATTGTTCAATTCTAAGTGTATTTTACATATTGAGATTACAAGTAAGTTTAATTAATGTTTTCTTTTAATTTGACTTAGTTTTGTTTCTGCTTTGTAGTCTGAAGATTCTTTGGTGGAGTTGCTGCAAAGCCTTGCGGACATGGATATTACATTCCAAGCTTTGAAGGTAAGTTCATCTTCTTTTGGAACCTTCTTTCTTTTAAGTTTTGTTTTCAGAAGTTACTTAACTGTATTTGAAGTTTGATTCCTGTAGGAAACTGACATAGGGAGACATGTGAATCGGTTACGAAAGCATCATTCAAGCGACGTTCGTCGATTGGTGAAGCTGCTTGTCAGGTTTTGGAAGAGATATAAAAATGATTTCATCTTTTGGCGGTGTTGCAAGAGTTTCGGTTGATTGACTTGATTCATTTGTTTTGTTATTTGCAGGAAGTGGAAGGAAATTGTGGATGAGTGGGTGAAGCTGAATCCACAGGGAGGAAGCGACACTCTGATGGGTAATCTTAATTATTCTTGATTATCGATTAATTATTAATTACTATGTTAATATTGGGATGATTTTTCTTAAAGACATGTGAAATTATGATGATAATTAATGATGATGTTGGTGGGGTATTGGCAGCTGATGGAGACTCGCCTGTGCAGAAAACCACCCAAAATGGGCATCATCATCAGGTTGAGGTCAAAGAAATCTTTTTCACCTAGTGCTTTTTTTTTTTCCTTGGAAAGTTGAGCTAATAATATTCATTCTTCTTCTATTCTTTTTGCAGATTCCTGATTTTGCATACTCACCAAATCCACACAGTGCGTATAGTATAGCATATTGGCATCTGATTCAAATCTTTTTGGATACTGTAGTTTTACATCTGATTGATATGGTCTATATGCTGACGCAGACGGTAGCTCAGGGTCTGACCGTAACAACTCTGAAGTAGAACACAAACCGAAAGTAATTCCCCGCAGTGAACCTCGGCCAAAACCCACGCCAGCACCGTCAATTTCAACCCCTGCTTCCGCATCTCAAAACGTATGAATATGATTTCTCAACCATTATGGTGTCTCTAAACTATTAATGTGGCGGTGGGTTTATCTGTTAAGGTAGAAGGGGTCTTAAGTGGTCCTGACATAGTGTTGAATGGTTGCAGAGACAAAGAGACAGCAGTTTTGACGCAGAGAGGCTTGCTTCAGCCAGAAGGCGGCTTCAAGAGAACTATAAAGAGGCTGAAAATGGTGGAATTTTCGTCTCTATAATTTCATTTTCATGCTGTGATATTTCTTTATCTATCTATAACCGACATATAATTTGGTGTGTTTGTGCGGTGTATAGCCAAAAGGCAAAGAACGATTCAGGTTATGGACATCAATGAGTTACCAAAGTCAAAACCCAAGAATGCCTTCTTTGGGAAGAACAAAGGTGGTGGTGGTTCTCAGGGAAGGCACTGGTGATGATAATGAAGCATGTGTCCATTGTTGGTGGTGCCATTTTACGTGTAAAAAAAAAAAAAACACAGCCTTGTAGCGGTGCCGGATAAGTCCCACACCCTGTTCATCATCCCTGTGGATTTTTCCTCCGCTCATAAACTTTTTTTTCCTTGTGGTTTTTTATTTAAGTTAATAATAACTGAAGAAAAGAACTCCTCAATATTTTTCTTTTCTTGAAAGGGGTACCCATCAAAGCCGCGTTTGTCGGTTTATGGAGGAGCACGTGATTTCTGGAAACAAGATAGGGATGGTACGGGGTAGGGCTAAAAGAGGCTTTCCTTATGGATACAAAACATCGTTATTGAGAGTGAAGTTTGAATTCTGGTACATTAGGTTTAAGGGATGGTTTACTCCATTAATTGCAATTTTTTCTTGAAGAAAAACCAACAAAGGGAAGTCAAGAAGTGATAACAGTATATGATTTGCTCGGGTGGGTGGGAATTAGTTGGCTGGATTAATGATGGGGTCTTGGGTGTTGACACCTTCACAGCCTGCTTAATGAGTTCGAATCCTTTGCCGTAAAAAATTGAGTTTTATTTAGTGCAGCAAGTCATTTACTACCTTTGTCTAATAATTGAAACACTACAAATGGACAAAAAGTCTCGCGATACCCGGTACTTCTGTCAATAGAAAATTCTTCTAATGACCTATTGCTTGTTAAGATATACACTATACACAGTTAGACACTTGTTAGTCATACAAGTTACGTAACATGTTCCTTATGTCACACTAATTTGGTACTTTCATTTTATTCCATGAGATTTTGCACTTTTACTCGGAATGTTGAATTTGGTGTAAAGGCATGTTGAAGTAGGTAATTTGTATGACAAAATAATCATTTACTGCCCTTAATATTTCACACTTTTATCAAAAAGTGTCTCTTGTGCCTTTTGCTGTCACTTTTGGGCCCAGTGGGATGGTCATTTTGGGCTTTCTCAGTACATTACACCACTATGCCAATTTCTTTTAGGGTGTTCATCCCTCTTTGGTCAACTTTTGAAGATATTAACATAAAAATTTGTTCTGAATCGTGTAACTTTTGAAAATATTAATATGAAAATTTGTTCTGAATTGTACAGTTTGAGAATATATTTTTAATTATACAATCTAAAAAATTATTTTAAATTCAATACTGAATAAAATATGTTTTAGATTATATAATTTAGAAATATATTTTACATTATAAAATTTGAAAATATATTTTATATATTATAATCTAAAAATTTAAAATATATTTTTGAATTTAAAATGTATTTTAAATTATTTAGAAATACATTTCCAGTTTAGACCATGAAATCTCCCATATGCTTCCAAATGTTACAATTTGAAAATTTGAAACATGATATTTTAGATTTTTTTTTTTTCAAAATCCCATTAAACTGCATGAAGAAACCATTGGGTACAAAGCAATTGCTAACCAATTTCGCTTATTTTGAGTCAGATTTTTCAAATTTTTAAAGCCAAGGTTATTTTAGGCTTTACGGAATTGAAAGTTGGTGAATTTAGTTACTTTAAAATCGACCAATTCATTCCATATTTTAGTGATTCATCTTAGGTGAATATCTTATGAAAAATTTAGGTTTTCCAACTTTGTCATGCTTCAATGACTGCCAATAAATTCAGATAATGAATATTTAATGATACTCACAACTAGTGCTATAGGAATATAGGATATGTTAAAACTCATTAAATAAATTTAGTAACTTAAAAAAAAAACACTACTTTCTATTTTGTATTATTTTGATAATTATCTGACTATGATCATAGTTTTTGTAATCTCCAACCTTAAGTCAAAGGGTAAAATAGTCATGATAGTAAATTTTTATTCAAAAATTCTCTTTAAAGACAAGAGTCAAAAGTAAGTTTATAATAAATGTTATTTTCTTTAGAAACACAAGACAATGTTAGCACAAGTATTATTAATTTAAAATTGCATTAAAACCTAATTAATATCTTTAAAAGTACATGTAATATACTACATACTCTTTGAACCTAAAGTTTTGATTAAGAAAAAAAAATTAAGAAATGAAGATAAAAAATAGAAAGTAAATAAAATTAAATATTTAAAATAATATAAAAAAAAGAAAAGTAGAATAAAATATGTAGAGGTGAAACATTTTTTTAAAAAAATACTCTTATTTAATATTAATTCTTAAAATATTTTCACTTTAATAATATTCATATATATATATATATATATATATATATATATATATATATATATATATATATATATATATATGAGTTAGTAAATTGATTACATACTTTATTAATTGTACAGTTGTATCTAATATTTGTAATTTAATAACTATACAGTGGTTACAGAACATAAAATGACTTAAACAATTAGAATAAAAGAATTATTTAGTTAGCCAAGGATTGAAATAAAAGTTAAAAGTATTGTAAGTAGATTACAGACCTTTCAATTGCTTTACATCATAATAGGGAAAACAAGTCAACCCAGCCAATCTACCAGGTAATTTAATTGTTGTAATAATTTTAATATTTTATACTTTTATTAGATATTATTTATGTGAAAAATAAGAAAAATATAAGATAAGAGAGTTAGACAATAGTAACCATGGGACTTGTAGAACATTTTGTAACTATCTGAAGTTTTTTATTTTAAATTTTTGTTTTTAGAAACTTTTATTTTCTTAAAAAAAGTACAGATGAAAATATCATATAATATAAAGAGATGAGAGAAGGAGACAATGTATGCAATAACTTATACTAATTTATCTGTCTTAATATAACTAAGAAATCAAGTTTAATTAAGGTAGACTACTGCTATAAAGTATACTCAAGTGTTCTTTGTACTCATAAGCATTCCTGACTAACTCCTTTAATATTTTACTAAAGTTATTCATGACTGACCATTAAGTATTCTTTACTCAAGTCACTCGTAACGTACTACTAATATAAGTATTATTCGTAACGTAACTTGTCACTCATAACTAATCGAGTATTCTTTTAGATCCCAATCACTCTTGGTTGATCCCATCAATAAGTATTCTTTGAGATTTTAGCCACTTCTCATTACTCCCTCAATTATTTTTGAAACAAGTCACTCCTAACTTAATTAAATATTCTTTGCTCTTTAGTCACTCTTGGCTGATATAAGAAGATTCAAGGTTTGAATGATCATCTAATCATTTAGTCTTACTACTAGAGAGTATTTGGGTCTTTTGATTAATATAAGGTTTATGTTTTCTCTTATAGTTCATATCATCTTGCACTTTAGGAGGGATTATCTCTTCTGATGAATACAAAGTTTAGGTTCACTCTCCTAAACGGCGGGATGAACACTCTCAATGTTTTTCTCTAATGACTTTTTCAAATCCAAAGATATGATAAATTTTATGTTCTCAGTTCTGAGATCTCTTTAAGTTTTTATAATTACTCAAAATCTGGATAGCATTTTGAAATAATATCTCCTTTGCACTGCTTCTTCTTGATGGAAAACTTTACATAGACACTAAAAGAAGATATTGAGAGACCGTTGAGCAACTTTGACTCTTCTTATATCTTCTTATTGTTTTGGAAGTACTTATTCTTTAAATAACATCGTTGATCCTTAAAATGTTCATCTTTTTAAATAATATAATTTTTTACACTAATTCATGATAAATATACATACCATATAAGATAAATAACTGGATTAAAATTAAAATGTTCTTTGTATCACGAGGTTAATAAAGAAAATAACAATATTATGTCACATATCAGATAAATATTCGCATATTCTATAATTTATTTGTTGAAATGATATTTTTTTTTTCTAATATACAATAGAAAAGAGAAGACAATTTGGAATAAAAAAGAGAAAATACTTTAGCAGTTATAAAAAAGTTAAAAGTTTGGAAAAGAAGACAAGACAAAAATAATTAAAATGATTTTTTAGAAATTAAAAAGTATATAAAAATAAAATATGTATATAAAGAAAGGAAATAATTTCTTCTCCATGTTATATACAATGAAATAAAATTATAATTTAATCAAAATTCATTATTTATAATATGATAATTTATATCATTTTAGAGTAATTATTAATTAATATAGTTATATATGATAATATGTGATTGAGTAATACAATAATTTTTAATTATTTTTTATAAATTTATTTTATGAATTCGTAATGTGTGTGTGTTTTTCTTATGATGCTTTAGTTATTGATGCATAGTCACAGTAGTTTTTAAACATCACATCGTTATTTTTAAACACTATAATGAATTTACATAATATTTTTCTTCCAATATTTTTATTCTTTTCTATAAACACTAGTTCCTCCGCATAAAATATATCTATATAAATTTATTTTGGGTGGAGAAGTTGTGAACAAAAAGTTCAAAAGCTAGAATAATGCATTATCCAGAAATGATTTAACAGAATTATTTAACCACAGTTTCTCTGAACTAAAACTAAATTTAAATATACAAATATATAGTTAATGTTTCGTTCTTTAACTGTACATACTAAAATATTAAATACCAATAAATCATAAAACCACATAAGATATTAGGATCGGGATACTTCAATTCTTAATTTTTAATCCATTTCATAATTCCATTTGGATAGTTGTTGCAAATTACTCAATATCATTTTAAGTTGTCTTTTCTAGTCTTTATTATTAGTATATTTTATTTTATTCTAAAATTGAAAAATATTAATTAGTATCATTAAGATAAAAAAAATTAAAATAAGATAAATAGTTTTTTCAGACATATAATTTAATTAAAATATATTTTTATTTATTATAAATAAGTTAATTATATATTATTTTTATTTTCATTCCATAATTTAATTTTAAACACTGTATTTTTTTAAATTATTATAATTTGCTTATATGTTTCCAGTTCCTTTTTATATATTTAGTTTGATATTATAATTTGAGTGATTGTAAAATAATAATTCTCTAATATATTATAAATATAGTGTCATCTCATATCAAATGTTAAGACTCCAAAAATACACAGTAGTGTGTAAGAAGAGATATCCTTTACCTGTTACTTTTACTAGTGATAAAGTTTAAAGTTTCTTTCAACAGAGGACATTGTTCCTAAGGCTTGAGTCCCCAATGTTAAAATTGTTCAAGTTAGCTCGTGTTACAATTAGTAATTATTACTTTCATCAAAATACAATGATACTCAAAAAAATGAATATGTATTTGTTTATCTAAATAAATAAATTATATATATTTATTTCATTAGTCATGATTCAGTTTGTTATGACCCTTAATGGTTATTTTTTTTTTTTATTCTATTGACCTCCAATGGTTTAATATAATATAGATTATTGTACTAAAAAATATTATAAAAAACAAAAAAAATGTTTAATTAGTTATTTTTTCCTTTTTTTTTTGTCTTAGTTATTTTGTTCAATTTAAACGACCTTTATTATGCACTTAGAAGTGGAATAATAATTTTTCACTTGTATACATTGCCAGACTAACACTTAGTCAAGTAATTTGTTTAGTAACATACACATATCATTCTTAAGTATTTCCTTATACACATATCATTTTTAAGTATTTTCTTTACTTGATTCATCCGTTTCATAAATAAAATTACACCTTTCTCTTATGAAAGTTGACACCAAACATATCAAATTGCATATTTTGCTTATTAATGTCATCATAGCAATTTAGCACTTGATAGTGGTTGTGTTTTATATCTTTTCTCCATATAATTAGAATGTAATTAAAGAGAATCTCATTCACATTTTTCTTTTAACTAAGATTTTTTGTTATATCTTTGCATATGTTGTCCCCACCATATAGATTTGTTTTTAATATTCATCCTTCCCTTATTTAAAAATTTTGTTGGTCTAAGTCTGTTGAAAGTGCTTTTCAAAGTAGTAAATACTTATAAATTGATAAGAGTAATTAAAAGAACAAAAATAAAAAACAACAATAAAATTTAGGAAACACATCATTCACAATTGTTTGAGCATACCGACATTGATTTTCTTTTTATAGGTTAAGAATGAAATTAATAGAATCAGGTATTTAGGAATGATCCATCCTTTATACAAAAAATAATTAAGCCCAAAGATTTTAGTATAATGACAATGTATGTATGGCAAAATAACCTATTCTACCACAGATTTGACACCTAATTCTATAGCCTATTATCCCAGGATGTCTTAATTCATCATATCACATTGACACCACTGAATAATCAAAGAATTATATTGATCTCCATCAATATGTCTCTGACTTTCTGAACTTGCCTCCTATCTTTTCTCTTCTACTTATATCTTTTCTCTTCCTAAATATTTGAATGATCACTTAGGTCATTCACATCTGTCAAAATTAAAACAAACGATTCCTGAACCTAGTAACTTCAAGTCCTAAAGTGTGAGTCGTGTCAACTTGAAAAATATATCAAATCCTTCTTTCCTAAGTCGTATTACATATTTTGGGTTTCATAATTTTTTACCTTGGTTGATGAATGCTCCAAATATACATGAGTTTATTTAATTAAAGAACATTATGCAATTGTCAAAATTGTCTTTCTTTATATCTCTCTTGAATTAAATCTAAAATCAAATTGGATAATCTTCAAAAATAATAATGTCAAAGAATATTTTTCTTCTTTTTTTCCGCTATTTTGAGCTCACATGAATTTTACATCATGAACGTGTCCTCATACACCTTAGCTAAATTGTATAGTAGAAAAAAAATTAAAATAAACATTTGTTTGAAACTGCATGCACCTTATTACTTAGTGCTAATATACTAGTTTATCATTGGGATGATGTTATTCTTACGAGTTATTTTCTTATCAATAGAATACCTTCTTTATATAAATTTTCCTTATTCCATTTTGTTTCCAGATGAACTTCTATCTAATGTTACTTCTCTTGTCCTTGGTTTTGGATGTTTTGTAATAACATTTCTTTAAGTCTGGACAAACTCTTTGCAAGAGCCATCAAATGTATCTGCCTAGGATATTCTAGCTTCTAAAAAGGTATCATCATTACTCTCCTGAGACAAAAGGGTATCGTATGTTTGTAAGTGTCACCTTAAGATGCATATATCTTCCCTTGTTCTTCTCACGAAGTTACTCTATCTAACAGGTCTTACACATTTCAGTCGTTGAATCCACGCAAACCATAAGTGGTTGGTCTAATATAACATGATAAGTCCTCTTAATTAAGTCTTGAACCATCATCTTTGCTTTACCCGTAATCTTCATCCTATTTACAATTCTCTAAGCTATTATCAATTATGTCCTTTCTATCCAAAAAGATGTAACTAGAACACTTAATCATCCTGATGACAAATCATAAATTGTTAAAATGCAAACTCTTGAACATAAATACATTGAGGCTAAGTTTTTTCACCTAGGCATAAGACAATTGGTTATGGATGATGGATGAGTATGTTATTAAACTTGACTCAAATGTTGAAATTCCACTATTGAATATTAATAGTGTTTTCATCAAGGAGGAATATTATTTCGTAAGAAAACAAAAAATAAAACAATTACTCATCAACTACTAAAGTTGAATATACAACAGTAACATTATTCAATACTAAAGTTGAATATAGAACAATAACATTATTCATTTATGAACTTGTGTAAATAGAACAAAGGTTTTACAAGAACTGAGGTTTTGCGAATACAACAAAAGAATATGTATGATGATAATCAAGCAGTTCTTCATATTGTTTCCAACCCTGACTTTAAAAAAATTTGTACTAACTTAAAGAAATTTACATTGTGTTTGTTGACTCCAATAATCAACTTGTGATATTGTGACAATCCTTGAGAAGATAGCTCAATTCAATGTAAGTTTCAAGCTTAGAACATTTCATTTTTATGCTCTAACTTAAACGGAAAATGTTAGCATAATTTATATTATCTATTTTGTATTGTATTTACCTGTAACATATAATCTTTGGAGAAATTTTTTTCTCTTTCGTTAAGCTTCTACAGGTTCATAATCAAGGCTTAGATGACTTTGGCTTTCTGACTTAATTCTGACTCCAGATTAATCTGGTAGGAATGATTGGTAGAAACGGGACCTAATTCTTCCATTTGAGAGTTAATGCTGTCATCTTTGGGGGCTGAATCGGACAATTCCCTGAGTTTGAAATTGAGCGAGCATGACAGGAAGTGGCTACTTGAGTTTTTGAGATTAAAAGTCTTCCCTTCAGAGGCACTAACAGGAGGAACATAGGGATATATAAATAGAATCTATTTTAACTTCGGGCATTATGACAACGTACTTCTCAACTAACAGTCTTGGAAAAGAACTGATACTGTATCCATCTGGGTTTTCCCTAAATATCTAGCTCACACATTACTGACAATCTTCTAATATATCCTTTCTAGACCTCCCCTTATTCTCAATGGCTGTTGCAGAAACTCCAGATATAGGAATACTCTTATTGTCTTGTTCCATATCATGTTCAGATGACTTTTGCAACTTGGATTGTGATGCTCTGCTTAGAAAGAGGGATCTCAAGCCATTTACACCCTGAGATTGGCGCATCAATGAGTTCCCCTGAACTGGTTGAGTTACCCTAAAAGGAAATATTTGGGACGGGATTTCCTCCAACCACTTTTTCTCTGATATTAACAACTCCACCAATTGAAGAATATCTTCTTCAGTGAGAGATCTTAAAACCGGGGGTCCATCCTTTAGCAATTTATACGCCATATCCTCCCTGATACAAACAAAAGGGCATGCTAGTAACTCTTTAAACTGGTAGCTACATAATGATATCATATCATAAAATATCAAAATGGACACACAACTTTATAGTTAATTTGTTAAGGTGTTTTCCTTTCTTTTGCAGTTACCCATAGCAAAAGGGTGAATTTTTAAAAGACTTGTACAAGATTAGTGCGTAACATGTTTTTCGACTGAGAAACAATAAATGATCCTTTGAGCGTGAAAATAAAAGTTTCTATGTCATCCCAAAAGGAACCGCTAGAAAACAACTCAGGTTGGTGATAACTTGGGTTCTTTAAAATCACTCACAACCTGAACTGTTTTCTCTACTAGTTCAGATGGGTTGGAATCCTCGAAATGACTAACCACCTTGTTATGATAATCAGCTGAAACACCAGATTCTGCATTGCCTTTCCAAAATTGCCACCAGTTTCTGATCCAGACAAAGAAAGTTGGACCATTCCTATTAGTTTTATCACTTCCACTAGGTATTTTATCAAGCAGCGAAGCTTGTATAGAATATGGGCTGTGACAAACTTCATCAACCTCTTTTCTAGTTGAATTCTCATATTTGTTCTTTGCTCTAAAATTAGCAGATTCATAGGTTGCAGTACTAATGTCTTCTTTTGCTGTCTGATGATTTCCTGCAGAGTGATTCCTTGAAGTCTTGTACTTTTCCTGAATTCTATAACTTGCATCCTCAGAGCCAACAATGTCACAATCAGATAATGTTTTAGAACCCGTTTTCAATTTTAAGGAATCTGGCTTAGTTTTGGAAAGTTGGTTGTCCTTGCGTTGTGGTTGAATCTCTGACAGTTGTTCAGTAGTCATATCAACAACCTTTCCACTACACACTGAAAATTTCTGCATCGCATCTGGGGGCTGAGACATGTGTCTTTCAACCAATGAAAGTGATTTTGAATCATCATTCATACTCCTTTCATGAGATGAGGCAGTTAACGGTGTCCAATTTGCTTCTCTAACCTTGTTTTTATCCTCACCTTTTAGCTTTAGAATTGCTGCAGATCCCTTCTCATCGATCTTAGTACAAGATGCTATGGATTTCACAGCTTTGCCCTGAAAAGGTTTGGGTTTTTCTGAGGGGATCAGACATACATGAAAACTACCAAAGCCTAAAGGCTCAAGCTCTACATGCAGTGTCGATGCTAGAAAGCGAAAAAATGTTCCATATCCATAAAACTTTTTACCAAAATACACTTTCCGTTTCTTCAACTCTGTACGAAGATCATCAATTGGGATTCCTTTTGGATGTGACCTTAATATACGGCAAACCTGGATTACAACTTTTTTTGGAACAGTGTGAAAATCTGAGGAAGGTTTGTACATATCCACCTTTTGTGAAGATGCAGACTTGTGAACATCTGAGAATGGTTTTTCAGGAATCATGTAATTTCTATACCAAGAAGCAAACAAACCATCAGGAGGATGGTTTAAATGTTTTCCAGAAAGATGTTCCCCTTTTACTAATGAAGACCATTGCCATATTATAGTTGCTGCACTGCAGAGGATACCAGGAGCATTCCTTGTGCTAGCAAGTAATATATTGTAATTATGCATTCTTAACCGTTGCAACATTTCAGCAAAGTCTCCATCAGCAGATATCAAAAAGAGATGGGCAGGCGGAGGATTTTGAGAAACCCAGTCCATAAGATTCATGAGAATAAATCTATCAGCACTGTTCTTTCCACCTGCAACAAAAATACTTAAAGTCATTATAATTTGAAAAGCTAAAAGCGTAGATGAATGAAACAAGAAACTACCGAAGCCATATTGACCGCAAGCTGGAAAACACATCAAATTAAAAACTTCCCATTCATTTCTCACATATTTCCACTCTCTTTCACCACATCCATACAACAAAACTTTCCAATGTATTTCTCTTCCTTTGTTTCTTTTTTTCTACTCCCTCGTTTTCAATCCTAATGGCTAAAACTAGAATTCTTTTTCTTCATAAAAGGACCAATTCCTAATATAGTATCACCTACAACGACCAAATGTTTAATGTTTAATTTCAATCATGTCCCTATCACATAACAACCATTATTTGTTAAGCCGAAGTCACCTCATTACCTGCTGCATCTTCTCTATAAATAATTAGCATAGAAAAATAAGAAGGAAAAAATAAAACTAATTTGTTTATAATATAAAATTAACTTATATATGAATCAATCCTAAAAGTTATTTCTGTTAGCTCCTTCAGAAAATTGGGTTAAGTTTCCTCTAAACAAAACCATAATCCAGAACTAAAATGAAGCTGAAAAAGAGAAAACCTTTAATGTGGGTGAAATGAATGCCAGTGTGAGAAAGTGCTTGCCGGTTGGGTTTTGAGAGTTGCAGAACGTCACCGAAAGCGTTGATTCGGAGAGGGCCCTTAATACCACTCGCTCTCACAGCCTTCGTGATCGCCGGCGCCACATCCAAAGCGTTAACCCCCGCCGGCACCTGGCAGTTCTCGAAATCCCACCACACCGAAACCTTCACGTCTCGAGACTCGTGCCACCACTGACGCCTCCGAACCCTAACCGCTACCCACTGCTTCATTTCGAGTAGGGGTCTCATCACGATTGCAACTATCAAATCCAATGCTTCCAGTGTTGCAGTACTTTGGTTAGTTACCCATCTGCCTTGGGAAGGGTTTAGAACTAGCGCAATTGAAATTATACCGGCATTTTCTAACAACTCTTCTAATGCAAAAATAAAAGGTTCAAAAATTTCGGACAAAATTTACATTATAAATATAATTATGGAACAATTAAGTTTTAAATCTCTCGGTTGCTTTTAATTGAGTTTTTTTATTAAATATTTAAAAAGTATATAATTTTTAATTGAGCTTTCACCATCTGATCTCAATGTGACATGACTTTTATTTGTCTTAGTTCTCTTACTTTGTATTCAAATTTTGTATTTAATATTAATAATATTTTTATTAATAAGTGATTTTTATTATTTTTTTAAATAAAATATGTTACGTAACGAGATACCTTATATTTTTTTTACAACTCTCTCTTCATTATCTATAACAATTAAGAACGTCAAATTATTGATGTAAGAGAGAATTATAATTTTTTTATTATCGAATGCATTTTTAATAAAAATAAAAAAAATTATTTTATATTAATCGAAATATTATTTTTCATTAATGATGAAATTTTACATTTTTAATATTTAAAAACAAATAAACAAGATGAAAGGATGGAGTTAAACTAGAATAACTTAATTAGAAAATATAAAAATGCTAAATACTAGTTAAATAAAAAATTTAATGGAAATTTAGTTAAAATAATTAAATTTACTGCAAACTTAGAAACTTAATTAAATTATAATTATTTATGATATAATAATGAAACGGAATCATTGAAATTGAATGTTAGTGGTGTGATTTAGGAGGTTTCCATATCAACCTATAAGGAGTCCAAATAAAAAATAAATAAATTCCGAGCCGTTAAAACTAAACCAAGACGATCTGGCTTTAGTTGAAACAAATTGAAACATTTAATATTTAATTTTTAAATTATTTTACGAAATAAAATATTTTAATAGTAGAACTTTCATATATAAATATTATATTTTTTTATTAAATTATATTTCATATATATATATATATATATATATATATATTATGGAACGTAGATTATTTCAAATGTTAAACCAACCAACTTTAATTAAGCAAATATTTAAATTCAAATTATACTACTCGTTATCTAAAATAATATGAAGAAAATAATGTTCAATAAAAAATAGATATAATATCTAATAAAATTTATCAGGTTATAATACGCAAGTAATCAGTTATAAATCTAAATAATACATATTAATCATCAACTGATTTTAATTAATTAATTATATATATAAACTTTAATCTGACATTTTTATAATCAATAAAAAACAGTATTTTCCCAGAAAAAAAAGTTTTTTAAATTCAATATTCTTAAACAACGTTTAGGGTTGAATCTTAAAAGTATAAAAAGTATTATTGAAAAAAAAAGTATTAAATAATATCAGTATTTTTTTTGACAAACATTAATACTAACAAAATTTATAAATACTTAATTAAAAATGTTGATGAATTCAAATAATCTACACAGACTGATATATTTTTATATAAAGAAAAAGTAATGCAAAATGTGTGTGTATATTTAAATTCATTACTATTATTAGTATGTAGCAATAATATGATCTTTTTTAGGTTAAAACTTGATTCAACGTTGAAAATCAAAATAACAACGAAATATTAAAACTACCTTTCTCTCATTTTCTTTAGTTAAAATTAAGATTTTTAATTTTTAAAAACATTCTATCTACGTATTCTTTTAAGGAGTGTTTGTTTCAAAGGATCGAAACAAGGAGGAAAAAGGCGGGTGGGTATTATTTTAAAAAACAAGACAACTTTACAAAAAAAATGAACTTATTCAAAATAAGAGTACAACCTCTATAACTGTTTTATATTTGGCTTCCTCAATCTTTTTTTACACTAGACGCTAGAGATTAGTCACGCTTAATAATCTATGGCTATATTTTGTTCATCATAGGTGTCTGAGATCCATACCTTATATTCAACTACAGTGTAAGTCTTATATTTAGTAACGTCGTTTTATAAATTTGATTTAGTTCTAATTATTGTGAGATCTCTTCGATTTTGTCCTCTTCGATTACCCATCTCGGACAATAATGGATATATGTTGGTTCTATCTCAAATTTTGGGATTGGAACAGTGTGATCTTGTCGTATTAATTTTAAGGCTAATACTTGGCAGTTGCTTCCTGCATCCAAAATGAGAATAAAAGATAGAATTGTAGCTGTTGGCTGATATAAAAGGGGTTAAAGTTTTAGGGTAGACGTTTGGTTTGTCAGAAGTGATATGGTTACTCGCCGGAGGTAATGTAGTGTCTTCGATGTTGGTAATTGGTTCCCTATCTCATTTGGTTCTCTTCTTATTACAAGTTGTAAAATTTGATTTGGGTTTGATTTGAATTAGATTTTGGTAAGAAAGCTTTGTTTTGGTTAGAGGAGTGTTTTGTGTTATTGGAGAGTTAAGGTACGACGGTTTAGGGTGATTTGCAGCGTCACTGTTTGTAAGGTGCAGTGCAATTTTTTTTTTTCGAAAAAAAGATTCTGGAAATCATACAGAATTCAGTTTCGAAAGAAGCATTTTGTAGGAAAAAAATACTTGAGTAGAGTAAAAACAATTTTGGAATATGTATTTAAAATAAGATTTTCGAAGAATGTTTTAAAAATGGAGTTTCGAGAACATGTTTTCAAAAAGAATTCTAAAACTTAAATTAAATTTCCAGAAACAATATTCTAAAATTAATTTTTACCCTCCTAAAATTAATTTTAAAATACTAATTTCAAAAGCTACTTTTTCACTCCAAAAATAATATTTTAAAAATATAATGAGGTGTAGGAAGGAAATAAGGGGATGCAGGAAGAAATTGTCCTTATTCTCCAGTGATAGGAAAACTTCGCCTATCAATTGAGGATATGGTCAAGTTAATAATATTTTTATATTGTTTTGGCATATCTAATATCATCTTAAATTTAAAAACTGATAAATATAAAAAAAAAAAAAAAAACGGAAAAGGGGGGAATTGCTTTTGATAATATTAGCATTATTTGTTCATGCTCACCTAGACTCCGTTTTCAACAAAAAAATACTTATACAAAATTGACTTAATTTAAAATATAAATTTATCAAATTTAACGTAATCAATCACTCATTGGAAAGGAATACCAAAAATTTCTATTGCAAATACTCCCTTTGAAAAGGTTGGCGTAGAAAGTTGCAAGTTGTTACTGCTAAATTATTATATTTTGGTAGAAAAACCAAAAGATGAGATTCTATAATAATGATTTAATCCAACCGAAAGATGAGATTCTATGATAATGATTTAATGCAAGTGCTTGGAGAATAGATACACCCCCTGACATTTCCAATCCCACTGTAAGTTCATTAGAGCATAATCAAACACATCAATGAACAACCAATTTGAAATTCTATATATATGTGTATGTGCAGTTGAGTAATGAAAATATCCGTGGAAAATGGGTGAACTAAAGCCTTATTTGGCAATGTTTGTAGCACAATTGATATATTCAGGGCTAACCTTGCTCTCCAAGGCTGTCTTTAACGGGGGAATGAATACCTTAGTGTTCATATTTTATAGACAGGTCATTGGTGCAGTTATTTTGGTTCCTCTGGCCTTGATACTTGAAAAGTAAGTGTGTAATTAAGGATCTCTTTTTCTTTAGTTTTCTTTGATTTTTCATATGGATATAGTACTGTGTTTATACTTTATATATCACTGACATGTTTTTTTATTTATGATATGTTCCAGAAAAAGGGCAGTGTCAGTGTCACTTTCATTTTTGACCTTCTGCAAGATTTTTGTGTCTTCATTTTTCGGGTATGGTATTGTTTTTTTTCTGTGATTTCTCATAAAATGTTACTCTGAGAGGGGAAACTTAAGTATATGATCTTAATTTGTTGCTTTTCAGACTCACTTTGACTCTAAATATGCAAGCAATTGCCCTTGTTTACACGTCTGCCACTTTGGCCGCTGCAATTGTCAATTCTGTCCCCGCATCTACGTTTTTCTTTGCTGTGCTTCTCAGGTAGTATTTGGGATATCAGTTTTTACCTCTTTCTCTTGTAACAGTTTGGACCTGTCACTGGAAACACGTTGCCAGTATATGATATCTATTTTGATTTTGATAGAAGCTGGAGTTTCATTATGAGAGTGTGTTTTAGTTGTAATAATGATCAAATTATGATTTGGTCTAATAATTTTTCCTCATTACTCATACCAAAGTTTGGGAGTCAAAAGCAATTCAGCATAGTGTACACATAGTGTGTAAAAGTTGTTAATCATAGATTGTTCTATAATTTAAGTTTATTAGAATGGAACATATACAAAATCTTTCGTGAAATAGAAGCATATTTTATGATATTTACGTGAGATTCCTCTTGTTGATTCATGCCATGACTGTGCTTTGTCTTGCACTTTCTTTTTGATTATTTTTTTCTATCAGTTTTGATTCTTTTTTCCAATGAGATATATGATACGCCTTTTTCACTAAATAGATCTATATTCACGAAATCGATTCACATTATGTAAAGGTAGTATTCGTGTTTGGGACATGCAAATTATAATCCAAACATGCAGAAAAGGTATTATTCTTGTTTATCATACAAACATCATTATTCGAATCTAGTTCACTTGCCATTCCAATCTTGCAGAATGGAGAAGGTAAATATAAGGACAAAATGTGGAATTGCAAAGATAGGAAGTGTTTTTCTGTGCTTGGTTGGTGTAGCCACCCTAGCATTTTACAAGGGACCGCAGTTAAGGATTGCGCATTACCACAGTCACCACAGTCCACATCATGAAGATCACTTTTCATCTGACAAAAGATGGATCTTGGGTTCTATACTCTTGTTCTTAAGCGTCACCATTTGGAGCCTTTGGCTTGTAATTCAGGTAGAGCCACTTGTGTTGCATATTTATGCTATTCCAACTTATGATACGGTCTAGAATGATGGAAACAAGTGTTAGTTTATAAGTTCTCATACTTATTGTGTTTAGATGGTATTACTTGACTAGTTATAACTGTATAATTGCATGTGGTTGCATGAGATTTATATATATATATATATATATATATATATATATATATATATATATATATATTTATGCATCTCTTCACGGAAAGTGTGTGTGCTGATATAACATCACCATGTACTCTTATGTAAATTTCTCTTATAGGAAAAACTTCCCTTCTTTCATTTCTTTTTCTTGAAACATGTTGCCTAAAGCCTTTTTCTTTACATCTATGTCTTCCTCTTCATCTACACAAATTCACCATGATCATTCCTGTGCTCGTCTTACCTTCCCTTCCCATACATTTAATACCCCAATCAGTCATAAGTTGAACAACAACAACTATCTTCTTGGCAACAACTAGTCTTTGCTATTGTACATGGTCTCAAACTCATTTACTTCTTGAATGGACCTTGCACGTCTTTGAAATATCAATGGAAGATTTTACTAACTATTAGTAGCAAGACGAACTCCTTGTAGCTTGGCTTCTTGCTTCCATGATACCTACAACTCTCACCAAGATGGTGGGTTTAGACATCTTACCATATCTAGACGAAGTTGCGATCTTATTATACTATTCAAACACGTGCTAAAGTGAGGAAGCTTTATATGTAACACCCGACTCACAAGTAAGAACACCTTGTTAACTTCTTTCTTCTTGATGTCAAGAAGGTAGTTTACACTCTTGCAATCATAGGAGTACCCATTACTCCTAAAGATCATATCGAAACCATTCTTGATCGTTTTCCTGAAGAATATGATTGTTCTTTACTTTTGTAACTTATAGAATCGATCCTTATATTACATTGTTACTGATATTAATGATGTCAGATAACGGAAGCAATAAGATTCACTTTTATCATAATAATACGAAAACACCCTGAAAGCAATAAATCAATCCAAACAAAAATAATATGCAGTCGAAAACAAACAGAAGAATAAATCAATATCAATAATTAATGTGGAAAAAACTTCTCAATAGAGATAAAAAAATTCACATGACGGTAAATACTCCAATAATACCAAAGAAAAGGTACAATGAGTCTCGCAAAATCCAATCACAAAGCATATCAATACAATTCTTCATAGTCCTCAAATGTTCACTAACAATGGTCCAAAATATCAACAAACTTAAATTTAAAAGAAGAGTTCAAGAATCTTGTCACTAGAAAAACTTTTACTGTTCACGAATTTTCTGGAAGTAAACTAGAGCTTTGATCTCAAATCCGACCATCCAAAACAACGCAATGTGAGTGATAAAACTTTAGTAAAAATTTCAGTGCAATTGGAGAATATTTTATGGTTGGATTTCCGAAACAACTGAGAATGACAGTAACACAAACTTTTTGCGAACAACAGCTCTTCACAAAATTCATGACACTATAGACAATCTCACCGCCTAGATTGAAGAAATATGAGTGAGAAATCTTCAATAAAAATTACAGCCCGATCAGACAAGGTTTCACCGTTAGATCTTTAAAACAATTAACACAGTTTTGCTACACAAAGTAGCTGCAAATTGTGTTTGTCTCTCCCTCTCTTCTTCAAAGCGGCTGCTTACATACTTCTCCACACACACCAATGTTCTCACAATTGCACACCTTTAATATTAAACTTTTATCCTAATTATAGTGGTGATATATTATACTTAGTCTGTCATGTGTCATGTAAAAAAAAATAATTGGTTTGAACCTCACGAGAAGAACCAACCTAACAATTGAAACACTTAATGATCCAGTTCTGTCATCGGTCTAACTTTTTATTCTTCCATTGTAGGAACTCTTCATTATTTAACCATTACATGTCCAAAGCTTTCTTACAGTCTTAAAAAAGTTTGTCACTAGATGCACCATCCTCAATAACATCACTAGAAGGCAGTTAAACACATCTTATGCTATCTTGTAGGAATAATCATCATAGGCTTCCTCTTCGTAGCTATTCTACTCTCTCCCTTGTTGCTTCTATGATTCAGATTGGGGATTCGATCTTGATGATTAAAAATAAACAGCTAGGTACTCTCTTTATCTCGACTTCAACGTCGTCTCGTGTCCTCTCACAAGCATAAGGTTGTATCTTATAATAAAGTAGAAGTGGAGTATCAAAGTGTCGTTGCAGTTCTGATAGAAATTACTTGAATAAAATCGCTTCTCATTGAACTCAACATTTCTTCACCAATGCTAAAAATATATTATGAAACCTTGGAGCTTTGCTACTTGCAGCCAATCTAGTTATGCACTCACATTGGAAGCATTTTGATTGAGTTTTACACTTTGTTCGTGACCATATTTAGAATAAGAGATTGTAGTTTATACATCTACCTTCTCGTTTCGAAGTCGTGGACCTTCTCACCAAACCCATAATATATATATATATATATATTGATATAACCTCACCATGTACTCTTCTGTAAAATATTTTTCTCTGATATGAAATGCTTCTCTTCTTCTTTTATTTCTTCCTCCGTACAGATGTATGTATGTGTATACACAATTCTGTTTTTTGCTTAGTTGGCGATATTTATGACTGCACTCACACTGATTCCGAAAAAGAGCAGGCACAAATTCTTAAAAGCTACCCTGCAAAGCTGAAGCTCACGAGCCTTCAGTGCCTAACAAGTTCAATCCAGTCATTTGGTGTTGCTATAGCTTTTGAAAGAGATATCCAGAAATGGAAGTTGGGTTGGGACATGAAACTGCTTGCAGTTGTTTACTGTGTAAGTATCAAAGTCATTCATTCTATTCCTGCAACTTCTTTTCTGTGACTCATTGCTTGATGCTAGAAAGAATGCCATTGTAGTGGATGGTATTTTTTTCAATTTAAATTAGGGGAGAAAGTTCTGTCATAATAATGTGCCATATCTAAATTTCAAAGAGATAATCTGCCTTGGCACAAATTCACACCGGAGAAAAAGGACCCTGCAACTTAGAATGCCTCACCATTTATTTGATCATGTTGTTTTTGCTTTAGAGTGTGACATCTTCCAAAACATAAAAAGTTGTTCAATTCTATATTGATAAAAAGTTTAGATGAGTTAAGTTTGAAATGGTTGTCTAATATTAGTATGATAATATCTCCTGCATCTTACAGGGGATACTAGTGACTGGACTCATCTACTACTTGCAAACTTGGGTTATCCAAAAGAAAGGACCAGTTTTTCCTGCGATGTGGAACCCGCTAAGTTTTGTAATTGCTACCACAGGTTCCATATTTCTCTTGGGCGAGCCCCTATGTTTGGGAAGGTGAGTTACAATGCTTAATTAAGGAAATACTATTTTACTCTTAATATAAAGATTAATTAAAATATCAAAACACGCATGTCGGAAAAATTATTTTTAAAAAATGTTATCGTTTAATTAATTAATGTAAAATTGTAATGAAGATTATGACTATTATATTATTTTTTAATATTGATTAAAATCATTTCAAGTTAGTTTTTTGTTAGTGCTGGGAGGTGTTTGGAAATAGTAGAATAGGAGAATCATTATAACGGTGTTTATCAAAGAGAAATTATTTGTCCAATATTACAGATGACTGATTATGAATGAATTTTTGTATGGGTGGTTTGATATATTACTTACAGGTTGGTTAGCTGATACTATCTTTGTGACTTAAATAACATATTATGTGGAGACATAAAATTTTATCTAAGTAATTTACGTTAATTATTACATTATATTTAATAAAATTTAATTAAATACTATAATCTCAAAATTTATGGTAATATTCAAAGTTTTTCATTATGTATTCATATAATTAATATAAAATTATTTAATATCTTTTATGTTATTTTCTATCTCTCACAGTCACATGATTTTGTCTTCTACTTAATTATAAGATTCAAAATTAATATCTTACACTATCCTGACTTAAAATACAAGATTTAAAATTCTATTTTAGTTGGTCTAAAATTCAAGGCTTAAAATAATTTTTACAATATTCTATAAATTTTTATAAATACAGATCATATTTTTTTGATGTTTCAAACTCTATATAATTTTTATAAATAAAGGTCTTATTTTTTTTATATTCCAAATTCTACTGTGATTTTTACAATTTTGTACTTGTATCTAGATGTCTTAGCCTAAATAAGTTCAAACTCTTTATAAATTTTTGATCAATTCTTTAATTATGTGACCTTTTTATTGTTGTCAATAGTCTGATAAATAGATTTTCTATTGTCATTGTTAATAGAGAAAGAATTAAAACCATATAATTATCATTTGTGTTGAGATAATAAGAATATGAAGGATTTGTAAGGTGATATAGATTTTGGTTTTGAAGAACATATTCAACTTTGAAGAACAAGAACGAAAGGGAATGAGAGAGAGAATAGAGAGTTGAGACAAACTGAATTTCATTAAAAAAAAAATAGTGAAAGATTACTCTAAAAACAGAACACTGAAAGTTATTAAAAATCATTTACAACCAGTTAAAACTAAAAAGCAACTAACAGAAAAATGACATGGTATCCTTATTGTCTAATAATCTACCAATTAAGGTAATTATGTAATGTATTCACCCACTAGTGAAGTGATTTTTGGGACATATTCTTTTAAGGGACAGTAAAAAGAATTAATAAAAATATAAAAATAAATGTACACAAAATTGATATTGATATATAACTGGCCAAAATTATGATTTTTCTAAAATATAAATATTAAATCGGCAAAAAAAAGGATGACCAAAATTGAGGTTCAATAATTAAAGGTGAATATAATATTGCAATTCAACCAAATGTAAGAATATATAAATATTGTAAAATTAGAAATATTAAATATATAAAAAGTGTTTCGGTTTTTACCAAAAGCAAAATTTGATTACTTTCTTCTAAACACAATTCTTCAACAATATCTAATTCATATTTTCAAATAGTACTCTAACATGATTAAAATAACTAAATTCGTAAACTAGTAAAAAACAATAAAATCGTCGAAAGCAAAAAAGATTGTAAATTGAATTTGACTCCTATTGATTCCTTTCCACACACACACACACACACACACATATATATATATATATATATATATATATATATATATATATATATATATATATATATATATGTATGTATGCAAACATATTTTGAACCCTTGATTACTATAAACTAGTAAATATATATGTATACATTCTTTCCATTTGCATGTTTAACCGGTTTGGCAGTCATATTTCATTTTTGTCATATTCCTCTGAAATCAGTATACATTTATATGAAAAAGTTAGGTAAGCTGCATTAATATAATCAACAAAAGTTATTAAGTACACTGTGATGGAAAGCCAAAAGTCAAAAAAGAAAAAGAAAGAATACGTGGAAACTATTTTATACTCCGTTGCCCTAATCCTCTAAACTTTTTGTTTCAGCGTTCTGGGAGGCATTGTGCTGATTTTAAGCCTCTATAGTGTTTTGTGGGCAAAAAGCAAAGAAGGAGTGACTCATCATCAGAATTCTTTACCCATTAAAGAACGTGCAGAGGTGAAAACTGAGGCCACTAGCATGGAACCACAGTAACCCTAATGATTTTTTTAGTGGTTTCTGTTTTTGGTTTTTCTCCTTGGGACCCAAGATGTCATTCACAATAAAGCATGGCCTTTTTTGTACCAGTTTACACTATACAAGAAATTGGAAAGAATGTCTTTGATTGCGCATGAAACTTAATTCTAATTTGAGGAAAAGATGTTGCTTAAGAATGTGAATAGCTTCATGTTTTTATCCCATAACAGGGAAAAAGAAGATATCCAAAGACACCTTCTGCTACTATATATGAAAAGTATTCTTCAATTATTTACATACCATACTAGGATAATGGTGAAATCTCTATCAACTTTTGTAATATTGCCGTCCAGTGTTTACAAATATCCTTCCATAGATAAACACTAGTTTTGATCAATAATTGGTTAAATTTATATATTTGTTCTGATTTATATTGTCAACTTAATTTGACTATAAAAAGAGCTCTGCGGAGGACAATTTGTTCTTTTTTTTTTTTTTCATGTGCGAATAATCAATGATTTCAAGTTCCAACCGTGTACTTGCCTTTATCTCTTTTTGTAGCATGAATGACTTTACTCACTAACGTTGCACTTGTTTTGTCCATAATTGGGAAGAATATTCATTTGCAACGAGTTTAATTTGAGATCCAACATCAATTCCGTGTATCTCTTTTGTCAAAAGGAAAAAGAGAGAAAAAAAAAAATGAAAGAGACGAAACTAACGACCTAAAGCTTTACGCGCAGAGTTTTTGACGGGTTTGGTCCTCCACACCACTCATATTTTGAAAAACATAGTTGGTGACTTTATGTTATAGAATCAGGTTAATTATGATTATGGGAATTATCAAATTGAACAGATTAATTGAACTAACTACTTTTCTTATATCATGGATGTAGTTGTTAGGGAAACGTGAGATTTTCCCTTCACGAGGAACTAAATTAATTAATTAATTAATTAATTATTGGAGTTTTCTCCGTTCCTTCATATACATGTGCATGTAGATATATCAACAAACAAAAATCTTAATCAAGAGAAGCTTTTGTGAAAAGAAGACACGGTGCACCTTAATATGTAAACTTCCTCCTGTTTGAGGTGGCACAATATAGGACACATTTTCGAACCTTCTTCACGTAATCATATTTTAATGAATTTGTTAACAAATCTTTCATGTGAAGTATATGCAGATCACTCATATAAAGGGGGAACTTTTCTTCTGTCTTTCCAAATGTGGTCAACGTGCTAGTTATGTGTCCTTCAATTCGTTTTGAAAAAATAAACGAGTGGCTATAGTAAGTAGTACACTGATTATGCTTTTGCTGCACTATACTATACCACTTTGTTTCACGTTTAAAACATTGTTTGTGAGAAGTTCTTTATAGGTGATTGATTAATTATTTGCGAAGGACGTGAACATGTCATCATTAAACAATCAGAGTTCGCACACTGTCGTGTTCTTGTCCGATTGATCACGCAACGTAAATTAGAGGGCAAACTTGGTGACAATCACCTTTCATCCATATCCAAGTCTAATTATCTAAACTGAACCACGTTCATTATGTCTCTTAAAAGAAAATATCCTACATGAGAAACTCGTGATATATATATATATATATATATATATATATATATATATATATATATATATATATATATATATATATATGAGATACTAACAATTATATTTCAGTTTTTTTACAAATGAGAAAAGATTAAATTAATAAATGTTATAGATAAATTAAAAACATTTTTAAATCAAATTATTTTAGTAAACTTTATTATGTAAATACAAACAACTAAGCATTTCAAAATTCGAAATACTCTTTAATAAACCCCTATCATAACATTAAAGTTTAATGCGGGAAAATAACCAGTTTGATAAATAATAATTATATTATAAACAATAATAATTTCTTATAAGTAATTCCAAAAAGAAAAATTTTAATGCTTTACAATTTTGTTGATATTAAATACATTTATTTATTTATATCAGTAATAAAATAAACAAATTAATAAAAAAATATAAAATGAATGTTTCAACCCTTTATACAAAATATTTATAAAAGATGCGACAATAATGTTAGACAACACATACATCACCACGGGAACCCCATACAACACAGTTATGTATTTCTCTGAATGATTTTACACACATGACCTTGATGAAACACATGAGACCATCAGATGTAATACGAAAAATTCATACATTCCTAATACTTGCACATGTGTCTCTTATTCGGACCAAAATACCCTTCTCAAGGTGACTTAGTTATAATTGAGCTTAACGCATCCCTTTCTAAAGGTGACTTAATTATAATTGAGCTTGACACTTTTAGAGCACTTATTCTGGCACCCCTTTCTAATAGAGTAGACCTTCATCTGTGTTTAGTATACACTTTTAGCTTTTTAGTATGTAGAACAATGTGCATACATGAGCTACGGTAATTCTATCAGTTTAGATGTATCAAAAATTAATTTGAGTCTTCCTCACCGAAAATGTAGAAACTAAAATATATGGTAGATATTTATGCAATATCATAACATTTTGTCTAAGCTGAGACTTTATGGTAGATTATTTACCCAACATCAGATTGTTTTGACTAAGCTGAGATTCTTTTTGGAGTTGAGTCTTGATTTGATGCTCTCAAATGGTAATGTGGTTGTTCAATGATTTGTTGATACCCTATACTCTTTACCTGATATATGCATGAATTTCATAATATACCTTTGTGTAGTACTTTAGTACTGAAATTTAATTAAAGTAGACACATGTTATCAACAACCACTAACCACCCATGCCTATCTATGTTCCAAATTAGAGATCAATAGTCTATGTAGACCCAACATGATTCACAAATACTTTCATAGTTTCTTACTGTGCTCAGCTTAAGAAAATTAGACATGTTTTGGGTATAAGCACCAAAAAGTTGCTTTACTATACTTCCATGTTATTCATGCCCAAGTTTAATCTGAATTGTGGTAACGACCTCCAAACATAATTTCTTTTTGCAAGCCCTCATATCAAAACCAAGAAAGTGTTCAATGGTTGTGTTATGGTGTACATGTTGCCTACCTATCCATAATTAAGTTATTAAGTTTCCAGATTTTGCTTATTGTCAGAAGTGAACTTTAAGCGTAATTCAACTTTACAAAACCGACTTGGAAGGTGAGATTTGCACCCACTTATAAACTATTGAAAGACTTCATCTTTAGTCGATGTGGGATCTCCAATACACACCCTTCACGACGAGACTCCTCAACTCGAGCGTAAAACTTATATAGAAGGATGGTCCGATACCGGCCCAATACCGGGTGGCCCAATAAGCCCAACAACCTTGCTAGGATAGGCTCTAATACCATATCAAAAGTGCACTTTAAGCTTAACTCAACCTTACAAAATTTGTTTGTAAGGTGAGGTTTGCATCCACTTATAAACTATTGAAATGCATCATCTCTAGTCGATTTGTAATCTCTAACACTTACTATATCATAAATGGAGAATAGATGACTTACATTTTCATCATTTGTATCGCACATAACAGATATTATATTAATAAGTATTCCTCTATTGTGTAACTTGTCATGTGTTGCTATCCTATCTTTCAAAACTTTCTACGCACAAAACTAGGTCAATGGTAGTGTTTTAATTCTCCACAATTTTGAGTACACCTCTTCCTCCTCTCCTCTCACTTCATTTCTTAATTTCTTGTATGTTAACCTTATTATATATTGTATATTATCCTCCCTTTTCCATAACCACTCATCCTCCTTATTTTTATTCATTACACATTCTTGAATTAATTAGAAGAATTCTTCTACAATAGGCATGTAAACTATTGTCTTCTCCAACATAGATTCCGCTCCCAAATTTCTTCATTCCAAGCACCTGCTTTTCCTAATTTTACTTCCTTTTGGTTTGTATTAGCATGAATGCTAGGATATACATCCTTTAACGTTTCTCACCTAACCAGGTATCCTCCCAAAACCTAATTTTATCCAGTGTACCTACCAATCATTTAATATTGTCATTGAACTATTTATCTTTCTCTCCCATACCATACACATTTTTAATTTTCCTCCACCATGTTGAGCCATTTGTACTATTATTGTATCTATTTAGACTCTTCAACAATCCATTATGTAATACTAATATATCCTTCTATTGCCCCATTCATCCCTTCCTAGCCTCCATACCATTTGGCTAGTAAGGCCATGTTAAAATTAGACTATTCTTTTATACCAAAACCTCTCTGCTTTTTATTCTAGCACTTTGTTTTCCACTTCATCCATACAATCTTTTTTTATAATGCCCGAATTTTAAAGAAACTCTCTTTGAATCCTTATTATTTTTTTTGTTATATTTTAGGACATTTTAAAGATAGAGATATAGAATAAAAGGATGAATGATGACACTGAATTGATTAGGCCAATATTAGTTAAGGGTATGTATTTCCTTTTTCAAATTAATAATTTCTTTCTTTGCTTTTGCTATTAAGCCTTGTCAAAAATTCATTTTTTATGATTCCCACCAATTGCTATTCCTAAATATTCCTAAATAGATGAATGGTATATTGATGGTTTTATATTTTTAACTTTCTAACTAATTTCAGACATAATTATCAGTTTTTAGGTTTGTCTAACAAATAATAAAAAAAGCAGATTTGTTTACTGAAAAATTCATTATATCAAAATACTCAAAAGTTTTAATATTTATTCTTGAAAATAATTTAAAACATATAATATAATATTTTAATATTTTTACAATACGTGTCTAATCGCACAATAAAACTTAGTATTTTCTAACATTAAATGGCAACAAGTTTAGAATCATTTAAAGACTTAGCATTTTCTAACATTAAATGACAACAAATTTAATATTTATTAGAATAATTTAAAGGCTACTGTTTTTAGTTATAAACAATGGATGTTTGATAAAATAACCAAAATACTTACGAGGAATATAAATGTTATTTGTGCTTCACTAAATTACAAAGATTTCTACATAGTCTATAATTATTGAGACACACATAACACTCACCTAACAACACAATGTGTTATTGATATTTCTTAAATGTTTATTAGATAAATGTAAACAAATTGGAATCTAGATATATCAAGAATTGACATTGAACAAGAACAACAAAAAAAACATAAATTATAAGGGCATATGAAGGTATGAATATGTATTTAAATTCATTAATTAATTTACGATTAAATCTGTATGATATAAAATTTTGATTTAAAGAAAATGAACCGAAAATCCACCCATTCTATTAAAATAAACTATAGATTTCACCATCCACAAAATTGGGTTTATATAGATGGAATTATTAATTGAATGCTTTTAATTATTTTTAATTAATTTTAAATAAATTAAAAACTTAATTTATATTTTTCCAATTATGATCCCCTAAAAACTGTTCTATATATCCCATCCCCAGCAGCAAATGGTCATTGTTATTAATCGTGTTTTTTTTCTTCTATTTATTAATCATATTTTATTACTGAAAATGATAAAGACATCAGCATAAATTGTGGCCTTAATTGTCACCATTGATTAAAAAGCACTTAGGTGTAGGATGGGGACTACCTACTCTTTGAGTATAACTTTAATTAAAAATTTAATAAATAGCTTAGTAGAAAGAACAAAATGAAAAATGTGTCTAAAACCAACTTAAATAAAACAAAATAATGAATTAAAAGAAGGAGTTGGGTACGTTCACTTCAATGTATGTAGAGCTTTTTTTTTTTTAAGAATGAAAAGGAAAATGTAGAGTGAATGTGCAGATAAAGAGAGAATAATGTTAGAAAAGGAGTTAAAAATATCTCTTTACATTTGTTGTACTTAAACATATGTAAAATAAATAAATTCTTTTACCTATCAAATACAACATATGTAAAAAAAGTTTGTTTAAATGTGAATTTTATTACCGCACATTTTTTTTCACGTTGGTATTTTTACTAACCAATAAAAAAAGGGTGACATTATCAATTCCTTTTGCACTAAGACATCAATCTATTCCTTCACATCATGCTATCTTTATTTGGTTTCATTTCTGGTTTGTTCTTCATTTTTTTCCTGTGATTTTTAGTGTTTTCCTCCATAACCACTTAGGGTAGAGAATTTAAAAAAATAAAATAAAATGTGTAAATCTTCAAGTTCGTCTAAAAAAACTTATTCTTTATGTTGAAGATTTTGGTTTTGCTTTTAGTGCTAATTTTTTATAAAAATCATATCTTTTATATCATATCTCATATCAAGATTTTTCCCCAAAGATGCTTTAGATATTAGTTGCACGCAATATAGAATATTTTGCTCCAAAGAAATATTTAACTATTGTGCACACTAAATTTATCTTAGATATTAGTTGCATGCAATATAGAATATGTTAACCCAAAGAAATATTTATCTATTGTGCACACTAAATTTATTTTAGAGTTTACTTTAAAATTCTAAAGTAATATCTTATAATTTTAACTTTTTTTCTAAATATATCTTTAGTTTTTTAATTTATTTTTCAATAGTGCTCCTACGCATATATAATTAAGAGAAAACAATAAAGTGTCATTTATACCAAAAAGATGCAAAAATATAGTTTGAAAGTTACAATATTTTTGGTTAAAAATGGATTTTGTATTACTATTTATCAATGTTTTTGTTTATTGAAGAAGATATAATAAATAGTAATGCTTGAATTCATAACATACAGCTCTTCTTGACGTATCAGCATCTATTAGCTTTTTTTTTCTACAATTATTACTCGATCTGTTTGCTTTGGTTTGCTTTTGGTTGGAAAGATATGTCATAAATCGTAATCAATGAAAAAGATTACAGCATAATGGATACTAAATCGAGGAAAAGAAGAAGCCGTCTTTGATGGCAAGTTGGAAACATATTTTAAACTTGTCTTAGCAATCGCATGTGGTGTGTGGAAAAGGCTGCGTTTTGATCTAAAGAAGTATTGAAGTGATCCTTCTTTTTGTTATTTTTTTATTTTTATAAATGGGTAATTTGTTTCCAAAAATTATAAAGATTAATTCAAGATTAATTAATAAAATAATTATAAAATTATCATTATAATAAACGTGTGAATTAACTAAATGAAGTTATTTTAGTTTTATTGACATTTTATAGTTTATCTTGAATATATTTAATTATATTAAACATTTCATTAAAAAAGGTTTAATGGTCGGTTGTAGAAATCTAAGGAAATCCGTTGAACTTTGAAAACTAAAGACTCCAATATCACACCATCGAGGAAAGTTCACAACAAATGAAAAAGTTGAAATATGTGTTGGAGATAAAACGGAAGTGTGAGAAGATTTAGATAAAGATATTTTCAAACTTGATAATACCTAGTTAATTTGGTGAAATGTTAAAGGTCAATAAGCACGTGTTCTTTTAAGTTAATAAGATTTATAATATATATAAATTAAATACGTAAATAATTATAATTTTAAGATTATTGTTGAAATTTAAATATAGGTAACTCAAACATAATCATTCATTAAAATTTATCATATTTTGTGTGATCATTTCTATGTGTTTTTCTTATACAATATACAAAAAATAAGTTTATTTTTTATTTCCATATAAGTAATTACTTAAACTTTAAAAATTCACAAGAAATTTCCTGCGGAAAAAATGTAAGAAACCTTCATGTGAAAATAAATTTGGCATGTAATTTTGCTGCGAATTTTAAATGCTCAAGTATTTTCTTGAAAAAAAGAAAGAAAAGTTTTCCAACCAATATTTCCTGCCAAATTTAATTTATAAGTATGTTTTTTTAAAAAAATCCACAAAATTTTTTATAGAAATTTTATTTTATTTTTTATTTTCAAACTCTTATAGAATTTCACAAAATAATTTATAAATCATTATTAATCCTTTAAAAAATAAATAATAAAAGTAATATTTTAGTCAACTATACTGATAATATAATTAGTAATTAAATAAATGATTTATAAAAATATAAAATCAAGATACCTTAAATAAACTAATTAATATATACAGTAAATCTTATCACATTGATACAAATTATTTAATAACCCAAGTCATATGCAATATACTCACGAAACGACAATTTTAAGATAGATTTTACATATAACATACCAAATAAATATTGGTTTAATAATTTTAGATTTCTTGTATATTAATAAATCAGTAAAGCAAATGTACATTAATAGTGTTTGTTCCCTGATGAAAATATTTTTGTATAGATTTAAACATGGTAGAGAACTTTCTTTAAAAATTTGTAAATTTGATTAAGCGAAAATAAACGATAAAAAAAGACTTGTTTTCAAGAATTTGCTTTGCTGAGTGATTATTTTTTTCTTAAATTAGACATTTCTCACTTGATGGATAATATTTTCACCCAAACAACAAATTTATAATTTATAGAGAATAACTTTATTTCTGTAATGAATTTTAAGTGATACCATGTCCGCTACAAGGTGAGAGAAAAATAGATAATTAATCATTTTTTTCTAATAAATTCTCACTTAAACTATAATTTTCTACTTGAATTAAAACATCGTTCAAATTAGAAATTATTATTCAAATTAAATTCTCGTTCAAGTTGAAATATTATAAATTCTGATTTATTTTTTTATATTTCTTTACTTGAGTACATTTTATATGAAAAACATTGATATCTTTTTTATGAGAAATTTGATATGATTTTAAGTTAATAAAAAAATTGTTAAAAGATCTTATTTTTTTTAAATTAAATATTTTCAACTCAAGAAATAAATTCTTCTATACTAGTACATTGATTTTACGTAATCAAATATTAAATGTTTTATGTTAAATTGATTTTACGTAACGAAATATTACATAGTTTTAAAATATTATAATAGTTTTATAATCTTGATGTTTTTAAGAATTTATAATTTAATGTTAATCAATAAATTTTAATACATATAAATAGTTGTTGAATGAGAAAGGAGCTTCTAAATAGTTGATATGATGGAATAAGGATCTCCTAATAATTCTGATGAATTGGAAAAGTGTATTTAAATTTATAGAAAACCACCACCTTAGCAAGAGTTACTCTATTAGTTAATTAGTTGTATTTATTAAATTTTAACAATCTAATCACTTAATTATATTTTTATTAAATATAAAGTATAATTTTTTTTATAGAATTTTTAAACTTTGTATGACTTTTAAGATTAGTACCAAATTTTTTATAAAATAAGATAATTTACTAATTGATGAGAATGATCTATACAATATTAATCTACATATTTTTTTCTTACAAATTTAATTTAACATGTGATTTATTTTTAAAAGTTAAATTAAATGTGAGCTATAAGATCGTTTCACTATAAATATTTGACTTGTCTAAAATTTTGGTTTCCATAATTGTTGATAGAATGTAATTCAATAGTTGGATCATTAAATTTAACGTATAAAAAAAATTATAAAAGAGTACCTCTATTATTTAAAAATATTATTATCAAACTCATTATTATCTTTAATTCTTTATTCGTCCATCTATGATTGAAAATAAGATTAAAAAAATCTTTATGTTGTTAGTATATATTCTGATTAAATTCTAAAAACTTTTCTGATTCTCATAAAAACATTTTTTTATATATATCCTCTGGAAATGGTAATCAAATAAAACATGACAATTTAACTTTTATAAGATTCACGAATACTTAATATTATTTTAAAAGAACTTTATACGATACATATTGTGAGTGTTGCATTTCTTGTTTACTCTTCATAGAGTAATTTTGCATTTAAACGAACAAATCTTCCAATGTAAGTTCCCCACTTGTCCCCTTTTTGTGAAGAGATAAGGATACATAAATGTGGTGCAAAAAAGTATAACTTTGTTACTTTCACCCTTTTCCTTTCCTTAACATTAACACAAGCACAATAAATAGGTTTTTTAATTAAAAAATATAAAAAGGCACGTGATGAAAACAAAGAAGGCCCCTCATTAACATATTCGATAGCAATTAACTAAAGGCAACAAGCATGAAGGTTCCAACGAATGCATGGAAATTATAAAGAAAATTAGTTTTATTTTATAATCACGTTATAACACGAAATATATATATATATATATATATATATATATATATATATATATATATATATATATATATATATATATATATATATGTGTGTGTGTGTGTTTGTATATATATATATATATATATATATATGTGTGTGTGTGTGTGTATATATATATATATATATATATGTGTATATATATATATATAAGGACAAGTAAGAACTAATTAACTATTTTAAAGAGAACCATATATTTTTTATTAAATTTAAAATTTATTTGATTAAGGACTTTTTTTGATTGCAAGAAAAAAGTGTGGTGCAATCTTGTAGCATAATACTGAAAAAGAAAAAGGTGGTCCCAAAGGTAAAGCAGCATATGATCTTCCTTACACACGTCCGCGTAGAAGTGGTAGTATCCTTTTCATTCGTTCAAGCAATGCCTTTCATTTGTGCGTGTGTATATATATACATGCTTGTGTTGGTTTCAAACACTCACAACCACTTCATTATTTTACACTCTCACTCAGAACCATACACACAAAGAGAGAAAAAAAAAAATGAAAGGAAACAATCCCTATTTGGTGGTGATTGTCATACAAGCCATATATGCTGCTATGTTTCTTCTCTCAAAAGCTGCATTCGATCATGGCATGAACAATTTCATCTTCGTCTTTTATAGACAGGCTATAGCAACCATCTTTTTGACCCCTTTCACTTTCTTCTTCGAATGGTATGTAGAAATAATGTCTTATGTATTTATACCCTTATATATGATCTCCTTCATGAATATATATATGACGTTAATCCCATTTTGGCTGTAGGAAAACTGCACCTCCTATGCCCTTTTGGACCTTCTGCAAGATTTTCTTCCTTTCTTTCTTTGGGTATGTCCAAATATCGATTTGACTCATTAAAGTTGAAGAGTATTTCTGGAACATGGGTTTGAACCTTGAAGCTTGTACTTTACAAGTTCACATGATTGAAACTGTATATGGAAGTACATAAATGTTCGGTTTATTTTTCCCTTCATTAATGTTGTGTCGGTGATCCTAAATTTCAGGATTACTTTAAGCTTGGACGTATATGGTATCGGTCTTATTTACACCTCAGCAACTTTAGCTGCTGCTACCACAAACTGTCTTCCAGTTATCACCTTCTTCTTAGCACTCCTTCTAAGGTAAAGTTCTACATCAGATCATGCTATAGTTAACTGATTCCACCTTTTAAGTCATATCTAACTTTGACCCCATCTTGGTCCCAAACAATTCAAAACTTAATCCAAATTATGCCTATTGTTCCACCACTAGTGATCTTTAAAGGTGATTACGATTCTGGTTCTGAGCTATTATTGCATCTGCATGAATTACACTGGGAGCGCACCTAGTATTTTAAATGATTACTCATATTCCTCTTGTGTGGTGAAAGCGTAAATTGGTTAATTTAGCGCATGTGCTCATGTGAGCGATTACAGTGGATATGTAACATTTAGACGACAAAGAGAAGTTGACAAGTATATACTTTAAATACATATATGAAGGTACCTGCTTGACGATTGACGTCAAAAGCAGAAAAAGATAAAGATAAAGCACTGAAAAAGAATACAACATATCAGATTTCAGATTCCATCCTTATTTTAACTGTAAATCTCTAGCGTCATTCCTCTTACCTTCTATTTTTTATTTTTTTTTTTGGCATTAATTATGTTTCTATGGTTTGTGGTGCTTAGTATCAGAAGGTTGAGCTGGCCTATAGCGTTACGCATAAGCTTAACTTGCTTCTAAAAGAAACCTACATAGTTGCTAAGATCCTAACCATGCTAAACCCTACATGTCTTAGGTTAGGAACTTAAAATAGCTGTTCTGAAACTTTAAGAATAACTGTAGAGACTTTAGTCATAACCAATGGCAAAGTTTGACTTGGAGATTCATCTCCATGGGTTCCATCACTAAAATAATCTAATGGAAGCTATATTTAGGAAGGAATTGGTGAGATATTTTGAATATGAGCATCATTTATATCCTGTTTAGGAAGAGGTTAAAGTTTCTATTTGTTAATATAAATACAACAAATTGCTTGCATAAATAGTTATCTTTTTTAATATAATAGTTTTCTCACTTTTCTATATTAACAACTTTAACTCAATAGGAAAAAAATGCTTAAAATTTTAGGAACTCCCACTAAGAGTGTACTTAGACGCAGCCATTTTTATGGCTAGACCCCTGAATTGTTTTCTTTTTTCCATATATATACATAAGTTATTTTTTTTTTAATTTTGATAAAATATTTCTTATAATTTTTGTGGATAAAATAATTTATTATTAGATAAATATTTGAGTATAATTACTATTTTTTGTTTTTATAATTTGCTATTATTATTTTAAAAGCCACACATAATTATATTTACCATCAAAATAGTTTATTAATTTTTGTTTCTATTTATTTGATAATTAAAAGTTATTTATTAATATCTCTGAATGAGACAAAACTTACACACTGTAAAAGACCGGAAATTTGAACATTGTAATACGTCAACCAATATTGTTTCTTTTTCCCAATCACTGTTGTTCCCATGTTTATTGTTTGTCTATTCCGTGTGATTTTGGCCTTGATTATTCAAAATACATCATTCTTTAATTTTTTGTAAAAAAAATTCTCTGAATAATTGTTGATTACTATATACTAAAAATCAACTTAGTAACATAGCTTATTTTAATTGGATAAAGTTTTATGACATAATTAATATGTCCTTTGAAAAAAATTAGATGGATATTATTTTTTATTAAAAATTTATGAAACTACGTAGTAACATGTAATATTGACAATTCATATATATAAAAATTTTAGTTTTAAGAGGAGACACTTATTTTAGTTTCTATTTAATTATATATTTTTATGATATGCTAGTTTATAGTTTTAGAAAAATACATGTTTATAAATATTTAAATAAAATTTAATATTGTATGTTTTTTAAATCAACTCCAATTTTTATACTTACCCCCCTTAAACTTCTACCTGGTATGCTTAGTTACTTTCTTTTTTCTGAAAAGACATTTTCTGTTAGATGTTGTGACAAGGTCAGAGTACTTACTATGTAGACACTATTTCTTTTGAACTTTTGGAATTTGTTTGGTATCTTTTGGTTTCCCCTGGGATTAGAATTATAGGTTTCCGTGTCAAATTAAATTTACGTTGTTTTATTTACATTAACTAATCGAGAGATTTGCTTTACAAGGGAAAAAAAAAGTTCGTACGAAAACTAAAAGGTTAAAATTTTAAAAACATGGTCTACTCCACAGATTTTTCCTTTTCTTCTGGATTAAGTAATATTATTCCTTTGACAGAGAAAAATATCCCGTTTAGTTCTTTAGTATTAGCATGGACAGTGAGTGTGACTTACTTTTGTATAGCAATTGCGGTATGGAGATTTCATTACGCGACAAAAGGAGAAACGCCATTGTTATGTTTCAAGCAATAATAAAAGATCATGCCATACACAATGTGACACATTTCATAAAATCTTTGGTCTTTGTTATTGATCTACCAGTTAATTTTGCATTTCAGGATTGAGAGTTTGAAAATAAAGACCTCCTCTGGGATTGCTAAGTTGATAGGCATTGTGGCATGCTTGGCTGGTGCAGCAACCCTTGCCTTTTATAAAGGTCCTTCTTTAAAATTCTTAAGTCATTTTCACCTTTTGGATTATCACAAAGGCCTACAACATCAAGGTCATGCTCAATCGGGTGCATGGATAAAGGGTTGCTTCATCATGCTCCTCTCCAACACTTTTTTCGGGCTATGGCTTGTGCTGCAGGTAATCTTAATAATTTTACCCTTCAATTCAGTGATCAACAACCCATATAAGTTACATATTCTTAACTACTAAATATTTTATTCATATACAGGCTTTTATTATAAAAGGGTACCCTTCAAAGCTACTCTTCACAACTATTCAGTGTTTCTTAAGCTCAATTCAGTCTTTGATCATTGCCCTGGCCGTAGAAAGGGACTTTGAGCAATGGAAGTTGGGTTGGAATATCAGACTCCTCGCAGTAATATACTGTGTAATTCTCTTAATCTTCCTGATTAATTTGGTTAATGCACTTTTATCTCTAAACATAAAAATACTTTGTATACTATATAACTCATGACTCATTGTAATGAATTTGTGATGACAGGGAATTATGGTCACGGGTGTCACATATTACTTACAAACATGGGTCATAGAGAAAAAAGGACCAGTGTTTCTAGCCATGTCAACCCCACTGGCTCTTATCATTACAATTTTGGCCTCTGCAACTGTCTTTGGTGAGATGATCAGTTTGGGAAGGTATAACTCAGTTCCACTGTTAAATTTTCCCGAAGTTTGATTGATACATTAAGTTTTACCCTAACTAGATCTAGAGAGTTGCGTAGTCTAACATTTCATGCACATGCACAAAACACTTTGCCATGTGTTGTATATGTGTTTTGTGGTGGATATAAATCAATCTAAAAAAGTGAGAAAGTTAGTTTTCTTTATACTAAAACCACAATTGTTGATTAATGGAATGATTGGTTTGATCAGTGTTCTTGGAGGATTCGTGTTGATTCTTGGACTGTACAGCGTGTTGTGGGGAAAGAACAGGGAACATATGCCAAAAGGCACACAAGACGTGGAGCAACAGGCATCTGCTAAATGAGCTTGCAATTTGCCATGATATGTGAAGATAGAGATGCATGCTTCAGAATTTTGCCAACAACTATAATATACCATCGATCATAACATCACAGTGCTTTAAGCCTGTGGATATATAGCAAAGAGCAGATTTATATGTAAATTTATTGACCCTTTTGGCAAAAAAACAAGGGTCAATTATCTTTTCTTTAGGTTGTAAGGTTTTTTTTTTTTTTTTTTTTTTTTTAATAGTTTTATATTCTCCTACCATATTATCCTTTTAGCACTTTGATGTTTAATTTTTCTTTTACAAAAGCCAGTATAAATGAACTTTACATTCTCATTTTGTTTAATTACTTTTTTAGAAAGTATCAATATCTTTACAACTAGTTTTGTTGGAAAATTACATTATTTTTAGTGGAATATTTCTTGTTTAATAATTTTACATTAGAAAGAAGTAACATTTTTTAGTGAAAAGTATTTAATATGATTATTCAATGTTTTAAAATTATTGTGAAAGTTGTATTTAGAATATTGTAATAATTAGTTGTTAATGTAAAAAATATATTTATAAAAAATAAAGTCTCTTTTTCATTACGTGTTAAAAGATTATAAGAAAATGCAATATTATTTTTCTGTAACTGATAAGTAAATGAGTTGCAATTAGCGGTCTCAAATTAGACTAGAGTGTTTAAATTATTCAGACATACTTTTAGTAGTTGAATAGCATAAAAAACATTCTTTGTTCGAAGCCACAAACATGATCAGGTGGAAAATCTTGTGCACGTTAATATTCATTTATGCCCTTTGAGTTTGTTGACTAAATTCTTTTTACTCATAAAATAGATGTCTCTAGGTGATAATATTCCTTTTTATTAAAAAAAATGATGATAGTGATAAATTTTAGAAAAGTTAAATTATGAATAAAACAAGTTCTAGTTAAGTAATTTTATGATCATCCAAGACAATGTGCTCTTCAATACACTCTTAATCAAGTCATAGTATCTTAATTTTACATTTGTATTTTCACTTACTAATCACATACGTAATGATTTTAATTCACTCATCTGACACTGCAAATATATGAATTTTTGCACCTCTTTATTCCCATTAATGAAGTGCATAAACGCAGTAATCAGAGATTGGTTGCTCAATCCTTTCGCAAAATGAAATGCGTGGAAGAGAAATGTGGGAGTATGCTTTGATGATGAACTTACAGTTTGATTTGAAATCTCAGTGGTGTATCTATTCTGTAAGCACTATAATATTTTTTATATAAATCTTTATTATTATAGCATCTCTTTTTGTCCCTAAGGTAATAATTTAATAAGGAACAACTTTCAACTTTCCCTGGCAATCTTTTGAAAAACTTTCACCTGCGTATTTTTTGGTGTTTCGTTCAAAAACAAGTTAATGATTGACATTGATAATTAAGAGTTAACAGTAGCTATGTGCGTGTGTTTTACATCCATTTTTTTCAAATTTATGTACAAAATCTATATATTTTTTGGTTACATAGTGCTATCTAGACAATGTTAATAAACAAGCTTGAAGATTTGATTATTAGATGATGTTATAAGTGTACGGTACTTTCTTTTTTATATTTAAATGTTTGAAATTAAAATATAGTTTTGTTTACAAGTTTCGGATAAAGGAAGAGGAGAATGCATGGTTAAGAAGGAGCTACATTGCGAGGCACAGTGAGCATAGCAAATTGGATACATTGAAACAATATTTCTTATTTGGTGATTTGGTGAGCTAGAGTTAAATCTAACTTCGATATTTAGGAGATAATATGGTACTTAACCATCGAGAAAAACAACGAATGAGTGAATGCACAGTATGAATTAGGACACATGCAGGCAGCGTAAGTACTTTTGGATGGTCTGAAGGAGGGTATAGGGGATCCAATTAAGTTTAGGACAAATAAAGGAGGAATAGGTGGAATCTTGTACACAATAGAGAGAGGTGGCAAGGGAATAACAGTGAATGAGCAAACCCTGAAGATTCTCGAACAGGAGCACATGAGAATGGGGAAATAGTTGCTGCCAGAGGTTTTGATCAAATGGAGAAATACAACAGCATGGAGAGATTCTGGACAAAGGCACAAATCACATGTCTGAAAATTGCAATTATTAGATAGTTGATCTTATCAATTAGCAGTATTATATACTGTACTAGATTTGAAGAATAACATGAGATTGTAAAGGGCTCTGGACCGTGAATCATAATAGCTAATAACATAATTATCTCGGCAAAACAGGAGTATTTTTTTAGATTTATAAAATAGGTGTAATTTTTTTTTATTTTTGGAAGTAGGTGAATCGTGTCACCGTATTAAAAAATGAATTGAAGTCGTGTCAATGTGATGCGATTTTAGTAAAAAATAATGAACTGAAGTCTTGTAAATGTGATACGATTTTAGTAGAAAAAACTGAACTAAAGTCGTGTTAACGTAACATGAGCTTCAATAGAAAAATTTCTTTTAAATTGAGGTCATGTTAGGTTAGCATGACTCCAATTTATTTTTTTCACTAAAGTTGTGTCACCTTAACACGACGTCAATTCTATTTTTTTTATTTTACATTTACCTAAAGTCGTGTCAACATCACTTCTTTACTTAAAATTGGAATTACTTAAAGTTGTATATCCATGACGGGACTTACCCATTTTTATAAAAAAAAATAAAAAATTGTCATTGTTTCGTAAATTTTGAAAAAAATTATCCCTCTTTCATGCTTTTGCCAATTATCTTTGAGTCATATTTCTAAGTGGTATAATACAGTAAATGCTGATATTAGTTGGTTATAATGGTACCTCAATCATTTTGGTGCACAGTTGTAGTAATAGAGTAAGTTATTGTTATGCTTTTTTCGGTTGAAAAAGTAACAAATTTGTCGTTGTTAACTTTTGTTACAGTTAACCACTTATCAACACTACTCTTTGCTATTATGTTTATTGGTTTTTTTATACTCCTACTCACTTAATCTTGTTGAATGTTGGGAACAAGAAGTCTTTGTAGGGTTGGAGGGGAAGCAGTCCAAAATAGGATGAAAAGGGACCATGGTACTCTCAAGTGAATCTAAATGATATTTGAATTGTACAGCAAATCAGGGCCAAATCACAACACTACTAAGGACATCAAGGTTGGAGAAGCTCATGTACATCATACTATAAAATTTGGCAGTAGTGCAGGTTCAATTAGGTTGGTGACAGCAGATGCAACACTACAACTACAAGAGTAAAGGTAGGAGGTCAACTAACAAAGTCAGAGGTATAATTATGGAGACCAATATGATTCTATTATTATTAAGAGCAGCTGATGTGATTAATGAATTTAGACATATGTGGGAGTATAAATTTTTGTTATACATATTATGCTACCACATTATTTAAGTTTTTTTTGTAAAGGAGGGTATAATTAGTACAAACAGTTGGCCATGATGGGCTTAATTTTCTATAAGAATTGAGGCATCTCTAAAATGCTCAATTTTATTAAATTCATTCTTAACCGATAAAAAAATATTATAAGTATATGAACAATAAGGAAACAATGTGTGAAGGTGTATGTGGATGACTATAATTTGAGTAATTTGGAACCAAACAAACAACATAATTTTTAGAATGAAGTAGAGGATGTTATAGAATTTTTTTCTCTGACTTAACAAAAATCTTAGGGATGGATAACTAGCAAGTTCTCAAAAGCGCAATTCATGTCTTAACCTGATAACATGTCTAGAATTTCTTAAAAGATAGAACTTACTAACATACTAAGAATGTGAAATAAGGGTGTATGCAGATTGGGCAAAATCCAAGTGGTAGAATTCACACTTGTGAGGGCAACGAGCCAAACCTGTTCATTTTGTATACATAGCTCCTACTGCAGAAGGCGTTGTTAGGCAAAAATGACTCCTACTGCAAAAAGGCGTTGCATAGAGTAGAATAAGATTATACTTTGAGGATAGGAATTTTAGTAATGTAGGATTAAAGATCAAGACAATGGCTAAACCCGAATGGTGGAGCAATTATTGGTGAGGGTGTGAGGTAGTGAGAATTAGGGTCTTTATCTGTATCAAGATGTAACCATTATAGATGGAGATAAACTTTGAACAAAGAATAACCTCTATAATACAAGGAGTGTGGCCATCACCAGCAATACACTACAATTAACTACAATGGTGGCAAATGTTGACTTTTGCAGGAAGTTTGTAGCAAACTGGTAGTGCAACAAAGTGGGTGGTCACTAAGAAGTGATTTAAATTAGTTACCATATACTGGATAGTGTAAAAAGGTGGGTGATCACTAAGAAGTGGCTTAAACTAGTTACCATACTATATTTATATTGACATATTCTTAGGTTGGTAATTTGGCCACAGAGAATGATTTTTTGCATTTACTCTTTGATGTGTAGAAGTTGATTATTTCTATTTAATATAATTCTTTGTTGATAAAAAGGTACAATTCAATTTCTGGTTAAAATTTTGATTATTTAAAAGAACATTGGTTAATACACTAATAAATTGATTTTTTTAATATTTATACTTGACTTCATATTATTTAAAATTCTAATGACTTTTTAAAAATTAATGATAGAGGTATATATATTTTCCTTTTTCCTGTTCTAAAATAAAATCAACAATAAAATTTTCAACATAAATTACTAGTTGATGACCTTAAAAGATGTAGAATTTTCAAAGTAACGTTCCGGAGAGAGAGAATGCATTGACTATGTAGTAAGACGTTTGTTTGACTTTGGAGAAAAATATAGGAGTTTAACTTACATTCATGTGTATTTTAAATTAAGAGCATTAAGGATGTGATTCAAGTATCATTTACACACATAAAATACGCATTAACTTTTGATCACGAACTTTATGTAAGCAACTTTAGTTTAATGATAAAATATTATATTTAAGTTAATAAATAAATAAATGAAAATAAATTTTAATTAAAATTTACATAAATTATATAATGATTGTATGTAATAGATTGATTGTCAAAAGTGTCATAACTCTAATATTAATAGTGTTTATCGTGATTGTGAAATTAACAATATTTAAATTTTATTTTTACTTTTTAAACATTTTTTTTTTTGTAAGTTATCAAACTTTCACTCCTAATATACCAAATATCCATTTCTAAAATATGCATATTGTCGATGAAAGTTTGCGTATTTAAAAAACTTAAAAAAAAGTAGAAAGTTTAAGTTAGGAAAAAAAAACTAAAGTGTCAATTTTATATGGATGAAAATTACCATTAATTTTATATTATATGAAATTTTATTTTTTGCCGCATGAAATTTATTTTTCGATTGGTGATAACTGTGTTAAAAGTAAAGAATAAATTAATGTGTACTAGGTATAATTGTAAATCGTACATGAAAATAATTTCTTTAAAAATCAAATCTAGAGAGAAAGCATGATTAGTTCCCATAAGGAAACAAGTTTCTCTAGATCTGCCAAAACAAAAATAATTGAAGAGAATTTAGTTTTTTTTTTTTTACTGGTTTGGGAAGTTTAAATAACAAGTGAGGGGTGCTAATAGTAGGGCCAATAGTTTTCTCTAAAATGACGCTTCTTCCTGCACCTTCATAAACTCATCCTGCACCTCCATAGTTTCTGACAAAAATGTCCTTGATAAAAATGTCCTTGATAAGAAAATAAAAAAGGGCTTGATAAAAACAAAGAAAAAACTGGGAGTGCAGAGTTGTGGCTGAAGGTTGGGTGTTGTAAATTAGAGTTGATGAAGATTGTGGTGCTGGCCAATGGTGGTTGGTGCTGTGGTGGTGTTGCTAGTGGTGTTTTGTGGAGATTGGAAAATGGTTTTGATTTTTTCTTTTGAAATATATAATCTGGGAGATCGTCAGATTCTATAATTTAGTAGCTTTTTTGTTTGAAATTTTAAATACCTCATTGTAGAATTTGATATAATAAATGAATATCAAATTAAGAAATAGAAGTTTAATTTAAAATATAAAAGTTACATATTAAATTTTAAAATCTTGAATGTAACTGAATTATAGAATCTGGTATGTAGCTTTTGTATTCTAAATTGAATCTCCATTTTTTTAATTTAATATTCATTTATTATATCAAATTTTAGAATCCAATATTCTAGATCTGAAACAAATAAGCTTCTATAATAGTCCGAAAACAATAATCAATACTTACTTATTGGTGTCTTAATACTTTAATCCAAAATTTGAGCATTGACAAGTCATGACTTTCACCACAAAATTTCAACCACTATAGGTCAGAAAAAAGATCCAAAGGCAATGGTATATAATGATTATATTCAAAGATGAAATGTACAAGGTCTACAAGTGTAAAAAATGCAAGGCGCAGAGATTAAGATGGAGAAGTGCAGGGACACAAGGTGGAGAGATGAAGATAGAGAGGTGCAGAAATCAGCGACGGAAGAATGCTGAAATATAACATTTTACCTTAAGGGTAACTTTGCCATTTCATAATTACTATGGAGGTGCATGATGAGTTTATGGCGGTGCAGGAAGAATGTGTCCTCTAAAATATGCATTTTGGACTTACTTGAATCTTTCGTAAAAAAGTTGGGCCCATGCTTTGTGGGCATTCCGTGATTCCTGCGATACCGGAGAGCCAGGAAGGAGAGGAGGCTAGCGAGACAACCTCGGCGCGGTTGTGGCCTAACCTCAAACTCCCAAAAACTGTTCTCTTTAAACACGTCAGTTAGTTTAGATTCCTTCAACCATTGGTCTAACTCTGATTCCCGATATGCAATTAGCACGATGGCGAAACTTGTTGTCTTTGAAGACTCGCGTTGTTCCCCCTCTCACGTATTTCTCCCAGTTTCATTCCACTCCTTGTACCTGTCAAAATTCGAAGAACAAATTCAACTCCGTGAGTTTCTTTTTTCTCTGATTTCAAAAGGCCATTTTCTCTTAGTGTTGAGCTCTGTCATTCTTCCTCTCGATATTACATTGAGTTTGGGTTGTTTATGTTCTCGTTTCTTCTTGGAGGATTTATTAGCACTTTACTGGCTATTAGAAAGTTTGGAAAATTAATACAACGCTTTATGTTTTTTCCTTGCAGAATATAAGAAAGGGTCAACAACCGTCAAAGGTATACTTTGGAGCATATAACTTTAGCCCATATATTTCTGCATTTCTTTTGGTAATTGTAGGAAGTCTATTGAACTGGGCGTTTTATGGATTGTAAAATGATGGAGTATCATTCAAAGGAGTGTATTCTTGGTATTTTAAATTTCTCCTTTAATAATATAATGTTAACTTGTTTTATACAAGTCAAAAGCTTTATCATGTTAATGTGATGATGATGAAGCCTCATGCATTCTGGGTTGGAGAAAAGTTTAACTGAAATGCAAAGATTCAATTGGTACTGGGTTCCAGCTGCCTGAGGTGAATTATTTGCACAATCCACTTGGAAAGAGTACTGGAATCATTTATTTAGGCCAAGGACAGATAGCTTGTCAGAGTTTTAGAGCTAAGTTTGTACAGAATTTCCTAATACAAAAATATCTGAAGTATGAACTAACAAATGGACGGCAACAATTTATGATGAATAGAGCAATTTAGGCCCTTCAATGCCACTTGTACACATTCACACGTGACAATACCTAAGTTAACTGGAACCTATTAAGCTTTTTATGTGAGGTGAAGATTTTCTACACCTTAAAGTAGGCATGGGATGAAACTGCTATTATCATTTAACCTCTGTAGATAATCGATTCAAGCCCTAATTAGAAAGAAAAAATCAGAGAAGGAAAGACATGTGCTCATATTACTGTACCACATTTGTCATTTTTACTGTTTTTCTTTGACTACACCAGTGTGCTTGGTTAAGATATGACATTCTGTTCTATAAACCCTGTGACTTTCAAATGCAATTGCTCTAATCTTATGGTCGAGGATACTTTTGTGGTGATATAAATTATAAACAAACAATAGCCGATTACTCAATTTAAATGCAAGCTTGCTTTTATTGCTGGGCAAATATTTAGTCTTGTGTGAATTAGAGTATGTTCAATTCCTACTCAGACTCTTTTCTGGAACTCAAGGGGTTTTTAACTATGACATGCAGTGGAATTTTCTATTGAGGTGCAATTCATAAGAAATTTAGATAGAAATTGGTTAAGCATGTAGTTTAGCACTGACATAGTTTTTGCTCCTTGTGTTGCTTTGTACTACTATAATGGTGAAAAACCCTGCTTCTTTGACATCGATATAATTATTAATAGAGTTGCATTACTCATGATGGAAATGTGAATTTCAGAATCAAATAAAATTCATTACCAGGCAAAAGCGTGCTGATGCAAAGAAAGCTCTGAATAGTCTTCTTTACAATAGTGGATCCTCTAAATTTTCATTTGAGGTATGCTTTCCAAGATCTTTGATTATGTTGAGAAACTTTGTTCTTTTATCTTGTTATTATATTACTACTTCCTTTTATTTTGTTTACTGTCCCTGTGTTCCCTTAAAATTTTTGGGTGAGGATTTGTGTGGGGAAAGTCTAGATTATAAAGAGAGATGAACTGCAAGGGCGTGAACAAGCTGGCTTTTGGATTAAAACTTTTGCACTCTTTAGGTGGGACTTTCTGAAAAATAATGCCCTATAGACAACAAATGTTGGATGGAAATTACAAAATGGAAGAGTATGTGTGTATCCTGAAAGTAGAGACTCCTCCTCAAAGACAAGTGAGAATATATTAATGAATCTTGTCTATGTGCCTGAGTAAAGAGAAATAGGATGGAGGGATTCATTTACACAGGTCTAAGTCAAAATCACTTTTACATGATTTTATAACAGACTTCATTGTTGGTTTCGAATTTTTTGTTGATATTCATCGAAACCAATGTGATTAATGAAAATATCACATTAACTAAAGATATTACCAAAAATTTTAGTATATTAGTAGTAAAAATTTCACCTAACAAGTTGGTTTTGTAGAGTTAGGCTTAAATATATTTTCTAAGAGTGATATATACTTTTGAAATATATGAAAAATTTGATTATAGTCTCAGCGGCCAATCCATTTTTAGAGAATTTGAAATGTTTAATGACAAAATATGTTGGTTGGATAGGGAATTATAAAAGAAATTGAAATTCTAGGAATTTATGAGAGTAATTTGATTATTTAAAACTAAAGAAATTCACCTAAAAAATAAGAATTTGAAATTCATCATACTCTCTTCTTTTTCAAATCTATGTTTCTTCTCTTCATATTCTTTCTTCAGCTCAGCCTTGGTTGGATCATTGTCTGGCCGGTTTCGGTTGAAACATTCTCAATTAGGTCTAGGTTGGGCGTCATCAACTAACTATCATTTCTCCAGTTGATGTTGGCGGGATTTTGTTTTAAGTTGAAGTCTATCGTGTTTTTTTTGGTTGACATCGCTAAGTTTTTCTTATATATGTTAGTGTTATTTCTCAACTGACATTAGTTAGATAGAGTTTCCTTTGTTAACATTAATGGTGTTTTTTGATTGATGTCAAAAATAATTTTGTTTTGTTCACGTCAATTGAAATTATTTTAAAGTTGATGTTAGTTAGAGTTGTTTTTTGACCAACGTCAATTAGAATGTTGGTTAGAGTTTTTTTTTTTTACCAACATTAATAGGGGTTTTCTTGACAAAATCGGAAGAATTATTTTTCGACTGATGCCACCCCATGGGTTTTTTATCAACGCTAATGAAATTATTTTTCGGTTGAAGTAAATTATGGTTTTTTTATTGATGTTAATAGGATTTAGTTTCTACCTGACATTATTGAGATTATTTATCTATTGATGTAGACAGGAGTATTCCTTGGTCGACGTTTGTCAAGGTTTTTTTAATGAATGCTGGTGGGGAGTATTTTTCAGTTGATGTCAACTAGATTGTTTTCAACTGAATTTTATAATGGTTATTTTTTGGTCGATGCTATAGGGATTTTTTTTTTCATGGATGCCACTAATGTTATTTGGTGGTAATTAAAACACTCTCTAAACAAGAAAATTAAAATTCAATAAATTTGAATTGCCTAATCCAATCAAATTATTTGAAATGAAAGCAATCTGAATTCAATGTGTTAGAATATTTTAGAAATTGTAAAGTTCCCTATGCAAACATAAGAGGATAAAACTAATATACTATCCAGAAAGGTGCCAAATGTCAACATTTTGTGGTGTGATTGCCCTTCAAATTAAGTTTTGGCTATTTGATGGTCGGTATTTTTATGTTGATGTTCTTTGATTTTTTGGACGCTGAACAAGGCCCATTGCTCTAGTCGTAGTTAAAAGTAAATGAAACCTACTTGTTGTTGACTATGGTCTGTCAATCAATTTCAATCCACTTTAGAAATAGAATAAGACTTCTTTTCAGAATTACTCCCTCCCTCTTCAGCTAACATCATAGTGATGTTAAGGAATGAAATCGCATTTATCAAAAAATGCCACTTAATCTTTTTCATGCATTTCCAAGATTTTTTTGATTGTACTTAATACTTACACTGTGTTCTATTTGTTTGTATTACAATTGCTAACTGTCAACAATTTATGGTGACAATGTTTTATGGCTTACATTCTGCAGGACAAGTATGAAGGCCAAGTTAGGTCTTCCACTAAAGGTCAACCAAAGTCCGGTCAGCGGTCTGGTGGAAAACCACCAAAAAAAACTAAACGTGAGTTTGTTCCTTTATTTCTTTTTAAATTTTCTCATCAGTTCTTCACCAACCCAACCTCAACTGCATGTCTGTGCTTGTTATAGTTTCTTGTTCTAGTGATAAGTTAACAGTCTAGTAGCAAATTATTCTGCGGGAAATACATAGAACCATGTGAGATTTTGAAATATTATATACACGTGTGGCAAAGGGATAAATTACTGAAACCTCCTATTATAAATTTTAATATGATTGCATTCCTATAATATACCCCATTTTCAGTTATATTTGTAATATTTCAAATCACAGGAAATATATGCATTTCACTCAAGTATCCTTTTAATGGATTCTTTTGTAGGAAAACACTTTTCCAGTAATATATGTTCCTTTAAGTGCAGTTGTTGTAGTTAACAATTGGCACACTTAGTCATTACAATTCATTATTTGATCATTGCAGATTAGTGAACAATCTGAGCAGACATAGAAGATGTTTTGCTATGCCATCTGGGACTTCTTTGTGCCACTGTCTTTAAATTAACATTTGTTTACTTTCCTTTCCACTGATCTCCACTGTATGTTCAGGAAAAATCAGAAGAGAAAGTTTCTCCGAGGACTTTGATGGCCATCCCGAGCAAATATTTGAAGCAACATATGGTAACAAAAGTTATACGTGGAGGTATAGCAATTGGAGCGGTTCTTGTTCTGAGCATTCCACATCTGGGTTCGAATGGAGGGAACATTCAAATAGGACAAACAAGTGGAAAAATGAAAGCGATGTTGAGGATGAAGATGATGACTCATGTTGTGTAGGATCAAGTTCTGATAGAACTATTCTTGGTCTGCCTCCAACAGGTCCATTAAAGATTGAAGATGTTAAAAATGCGTAAGTGCTTCTGCTCAGTGCAAGATCTGATATACCAGGCATAAAAGATAATGTACGCAATATAAACTGCTGATATGTGTTTGTTTCCCTCGTAGTTTCCGGTCATCAGCTTTAAAATGGCATCCTGATAAGCATCAAGGCACCTCCCAGGTGAGTTTGAAATATTCTTTTGACCAAGTTGTAATATAAATACATGTTAGAATCATGGAATTGACTATTGAGGGCGGGAGGAGGGCATTGTATAACATGACTCACGCGAATATGAGCTACAAACATGATCCATCCCTAACTACCATTTTTATATGAGCCGTCTTGATGAATAATATACTTTAAGCACAAAAGTAGTTGCCAAGTACTGTGAAATTGGTATCATGTATACCATCTACAAAATTTATGAACAAATGAATAAACAGCCATCTGGATCTCTGGTGGCTTTTATGGTATACCATCCCACGAAGGGTGCACCAGTACTACTAATATTTGCCATTGATGAAAATGACTCTTGCATCTAAGGTTAATACTCAGTTCACCACTTATAATTTGTTAAACAGATTTTTTTTAAAATTGATATTTACAAAAAGTCTCCCTAAAAAGTAGAAATTGTTTACCAGCTCTTCAAAATACAAGGAAAAAATGGGAAGGAACAAATGTCTGTGTCTGAGCAAATAGGTCTTGTGCATCTCTGTTTAGATTGTGGTAGAGGGGTGGTGCAACTACAGGCAAGATTTTCCTGGTGATGTGGTTCGGGATATCCTGTGGTTTAGGATTCTCTAATCAGAGATTGTGCCCCGTTGCAGAAAAAGGTTGGGAATAGTGATTTTTGGTCAATCAACCAACTTCACATGCCCTCGTTGGAATCCTGCATTAGACATGAAAATGTAGTAGTTCATGTTTACTGGTTTTCCATCAATTTTGCGCAGCTCTGATGGTCATTGGTTTTCAATGTTTGCAAAGGGACAAATGTGAAATTATTTCCATATATTTAGGATGAATGACAAATAAAATATAGGTTTTACTCTGAATTGTAGAAACTTATTTATCAAGTATTTTAGACGTGCTGCATAAAAGCAACCTTTCATTTTTTATCTTTTTGGTTATTATATTACCTGGTCTCATGCTTGCACTTTCCCTTTATGTGATGGCAGGCAATGGCTGAAGAAAAATTCAAACTATGTGTAAATGCATACAAAACATTGTGCAATGCTCTCTCCCCATCTTAGATGCCCATATGGCTTGTTACAGCTTCAAGTCAGTAAAGAAATCCATCATAATTGATCAATGTTGTACGATTAAATTTATTTTTTTGTTTGCAATTTTGAATGTTACATAAGTGTGCACATTCTTAGGGAAAGAAGTGAACGATTCTTCAGTGAGGGAAATTATTTTTTGGCTCCTAAGGAGTGGTTTCTGAAATACCGCGTTATATATTGTGATTGTGATGTAATAATCGTTAGACATAACTATTTTTTTAAGAGTAATTACAACCAACCACATATCAGTCATTTCAGTCGGGTCTGTCAACAGAATGCAATGCAATGGAATCATTCTGTTTTTTTTTTTTTTCTTTCATCATGCTTACAATTTCATGTCCATTTGTTTTTTTTTTTTTT
>Ga0209700_100079_pt1 | contig 133353 bp, 78 predicted proteins | sample SiratroredBW_FD_187528 | JGI IMG/M metagenome (GOLD analysis project Ga0209700, IMG submission 187528) | Root nodule microbial communities of legume samples collected from California, USA - Siratro red BW (SPAdes) (version 2) | ecosystem: Host-associated > Plants > Roots > Nodule | place: USA...
TATATATATATTTGTGTATGTGTGTGCCCGCGCGTGCGTGTGTGTATCTCACTTTCCTATGTTTTTCTTATTTTGACTTGTGAACTACAACTTAACAATCAGAGAGAGACTTGTTAATCCTTTAAGGGATGGTGTCTCAACTTAATCTTTTGGAGACTTTAAAGGAACACAAGTGAAGGGATGGTGTCCCAACCTAGCCTCTAGAAGGATCTGATTAATCAGAGGGGTTTAGAGGAACTCTAGAAGAAAGCTCAGCCATGACTGACCATCGCCTTATAGTTAGAGGGGTTGCAGTCAGAATAGAAGGAGACAAAGAAGAAACATGATAGGACTTCAACCTTTATCTTATTGTAAAAGACTAAATTGTTATGTAAAACTTTTCACATTACTTGTATCTAGTAGAATCATTGATTCGACCCAATAAAATCCATATAATTCTATCAAAGTATTTGTCATCCATTTTTGCTTCACTAGACGATACGAGTTCAATATACTACTATCTGAACAAAGTAGATGAATTTAAAGATGTAGTAACCATTGTAATATATCTTAAGCAGATTAAGAATGATACTTCAACTAATATCACATACTAGCATATTAGTCTAAACTATATCAAATTCTTGAACTTTATTACCAATTTATCTTCATTCAAATTCTAGTCTTTCTATTTTGTCTGATAGATTCCATTCAAGAGGGCTTTCACTACACTAAATATCTTATACGTTAGTATTGCTTAGTTATATTCTTATATTTATAAGATGCAATCAAGGTTCTCTTAAATCTTTATGATTTAGTAGAAGAATCTATGTTAGTTTCTTTCTATTTCTTTCTGTTGCAATACACTTTGTCTACTGGATTTGTGAGTGTTTCTTTTCTAATATTAATGGTTAATAAATTTTAAAAAATTAATACATTTATATACACATTTATGTATTATAAAAGGGACGTCACACCGATATGGATGAGCCAGTAGAATAAATTCAGCCAAAATATAAAGGCTCGATTATAGTAACTACAGATGAATATGATAAAGCAGTGATCCAAGTAGATGATGATAACACAAAGTTAGATGATCTTGTTTTCACATATTTGAGGGCTTGTAGATGACCTCTTGCGTAACTCCCATCACTTCTTGAGGTAACTTCATTAAACTCCACCATCCTTCTTCTAACCCACTAAGAGCGTCTGTGATATCTAAACTGTCTACCCAACCTCACACCTAACTTGACGACCCTACCAAATCGTCTACCCACCATTAACCTAATTCATCCACAACCTTGTAGCCATCACAAGAGTACCTTAAACTTCTAGAAGGTACTACTGTGGTGAACCCTCCGCCCGTTGGCTATACATTTCGAAAGGCATAAGAATCATCTTCGTGCAACAATTCATAAAACCTTATGTGTGATCTATTTCATTTTGGAATCATTTAACTTGTTGTTGCTAATCTTTATCAATATTGATTCCTAAGGCAATTGCATTTAAATTTTTTTAAAAGAATAATTTTTCAAAGTGTTTGACTTGAAGAGTATCTTAAACCTCAAATAAAGATGTTTTTGATCATTATGCTTAAAGACAAAGATGTTGAAGATATTTAGAGAGTTTTAGCTTTCATTCTTTGTTTTTGAGTCTTCCACACAAGGTATTCACAAGGATAAAGTCAACACACAACCATACTAAAATAAATTAAAAAGAAAATGAGCTTTTAAAAGTGAAAAGATGTTTCCAAAAGGTTTTATGGCTTTGTTAATTGAATAAGTTTTAGTAAATTGTTTAAATTGTTCCTCATGAAGTTCAGAACAAGATAATCAATTAATAATTGATTAAACTAGAGAGTTGAGAAACCATGTTCTAGGATATCAATCTATTACGATTTTTCGTAATCAATTAAAATAGAAAGTGTTGTAACTATTTTTCAAATTTAACTACGAATAATTAATTAATATCTTGAAATAATCAATTAAATACATCAATATTAGTTTTAATTAAGTGTTTCCCAAATTGTGTAAATAGAATTTGTTGACTCATTAGAAGGTCTCATGCTTGACATTCATTAGATGTGATGGTCTTTTTGGTTTCATGCATTAGACAATTTTATTCATTACGTAGTTTTTGATGTTATATTTTGATGATAACAAAGTTTATATTTTAATAATGTTTGCAGAAAAATATTTAAATAATGTGTATAGAATTAGAATCTCAAATTCAGAGATGAAATTTTAATTGAAAGATAAAATTTGATTTTTGATATAGATAGAATTTGATTTTTGATAGAGTTAGAATTTGATAGAGATAGAATTTGATTTTTAATAAAAATAAAATTTAATTTTAAATAAAAATAAAATTCGATACAGATATAATTTGATTTTGATAAAGATAAATTTTTATTTTGATTTTTTTTTATGTAACACTAGTTTATGCCCAATGAGATTTACTTTTTGCATGATTTTAATAAAAATATTTTGTCATTATCTTTTGTATAAAGAAAAAAAAAAAAGAGTTGCACCCATATGTTATACTGTACACACTTGATTTAACAAAATATTTGCACCATTGTCCCAGAGACATAATTTGAAAATAAAAAAATGATGATACAATGGATTCAAGTTGGAGATAACAGAAATAGAAGATAAGAATCAACGTAGCATATTGTTTTTATTTTTCATTTTGCCACGCAAATCAACGTCCATATTCGTTTATTCTTATCTTTCATTTTTTTAAATATATATATATACCATTTCCCCAAACACTGGATTCAATCTTATCTCCTGCACCATATGTAGTTTATAAGTACAAAGTGATTTGTTTACATATTTCTGCTAGATCAAAATTTGCGCCTTGTTCATGTTTCGTTCAATTTTATAAACTGAGTTATTATTTTCAAATCATTTACGGTACTTTTGAATAAAATGAAAAAATCAAAGTTGTTATTTTCTCTTAGTTTATCTTTTTTTTTTCCGGTATAATTTTTACTTGTTAAGAGAAAAAGAAAAAACAGAAAGATTGAAGATATAGGTTCTCGGATGGTTAACTTCAAGTGTTGATTCAAGCATCTATAAATATAATATAGAGAAACACAATTAGATGTACCTAAGCAAGTTAATTTAAAAATAAATCAAGAACTTTGGGAAGTGAGCGTCTAGACTATAAATACTTTTCGGTTAAAAGTTTAAATTTTCTATCTTGTAAAGTTATACCTAGTGAATTTTTATTGTTATCTTTGTGAGAATGTATATTGTTTGAAAGTTCTTGATCTCAAGGAGAGATCAAGAGGGTGTTAGTTGGAGGGAGAGAATATTTGTGCTTCCTAGAGAGGAGAGAATATTTGTGCTTCCTAGAGAGGAGAGAATACTCATGTAACCTGGAGATGTGATCGTACTTATTCTAATCAGTTGATTAGTGAAAGCTCTTAAGCAATTGCTTAAGGAAACTGGATGTAGCTCAAGTTTGAGTGAACCAGGATAAATCTTTTGTTCTTTGGATTTAATTTTAATGTTTTCTTGTGTGCCTCAAAATTAATTTTTATTCTTGTTTATTTATTACCTGTTGCAAATCGAGTTTGTAGGCTCCATGCAACCTCCCTTCTTGAGCCAAATACACCTTTAATATGGTCTCTTGAAGTTATATTTTGATGATAAAAAAAATCAAGTTTAATATTTAATCAAAATCGGTCAAAGTAAACGACCAAAGTTGGAGGAGTAGATGACAAAGCATCTATCCAGTTTAATTAGAGTAGACATTCTCAAAATCTGTTGTGTTTCTTCATATTAGACGGTTAAAGTCAAATTATCTAATGTAGTCTCTTAGGAGTAGACGATCTCAATGTATATTACATTTCTTCAGGATAGATGGTCTCAACCAACCTGTATCAGGTTTATATTAAATTGGTTAATTGTGATTAAATAAAATTTAGAAAACAAAGATTATTCAGAAATAGGTTTAATTAGAGATGAATTAAAATGAAAAATTGAGGATTTTTCATTTTCTCTTATTCTTTATTTAGTTCATATATATTTCATTTTTTTCTGTTTCATTTTGTTGCAAATGTTTTTGTGTAAAGACTATTTAGAAATAAATTTGATTGAATATCAATTGAAAGATGAAATATGTTTTGATGAATAGAAATGTAAAATAAGAAATTTGAATATCCCTTGTTTTTTCGTTCAGTTCACACTAAATTTTTGCAAAGATAAAATTTGTCCTTTTCTAGTTTACTATTTGTAATATATTTGAGATAGTATTACTCAGAAGATTGAAGATTAAAGTGTTAGAATCAAGGTTAAGTTGATTTCAACCGTTTAGTACCAAAATGATGATCCAAAAATTTGTAGAAGATTGAAACAACAAATTCAAGCTATTTTGATTTGTTTTTCACTTTTTTTTATCAAAATTTACACAGAGACATTTAGAAAGACTAAAATGTGATTCTATTTTAAATGTCCAGCACCAAATTCAAGATTCTGATTTTGATCTTCTAGTATTAGAAAGATGATATGAGAATTTTTCAAAAAATTGAAGCATCATAAGTCAGATTCAATTCTATAAATAGGACTTGAAGGAGAATAATGATTAACTCAAGCAAGCCAAGAATTTACAATGTATTGAAGAGTTCCTACAGTGAGTGTGTACTAGAGTAAGCATCTATTGACTTTTTAGTGTTTAGTAGTTTTGAGTGTCTAGTAGTTTTGAACATCTATACCTTGGAGTGAGCATCTAAACATTTGTAATCCTTCAATTTATAAAGTCATACCTAGTGAGCTTTTAGTATACTTTCTATGAGAGTGTTTTGTCCTTGTTTTTTGAGAGATCTTGGTCTTAGGGAGGATCAATAAGGTGTTACCTGGAGAGGAGAGAAGAGAATACTCGTGTTTCTTAGAGAGAAGAGAATACTCGTGTTTCTTGGAGAGGAAAAAATACTCATGCAACCTGTGGTGATAATACTTGTTGTAAACATGTTGATTAGTGGAAGCTCTTAAGTAACTGCTTAAGAAGATTGATGTTAGCTCAAGTTTGAAAGAACTAGGATAAATGTTGAGTGAATTTTTATTATTTACTATAAGATAATCTATCATATTATTCACTAAATGATCGATTATATGGTCTATTATTTATTTAATTTGTTGTGGCTTGAGTTTGTAGGCTTCATTTAACTCCCCTCCTCTTCTAGAGCCAATTACACCTTCAACTTTTTCACTCACTCTTTTATATACAAATTACAATTTGAAAAAGTGATTTCTGAGAGAGAAATCTGAGATATTTATGATACTTAAAAGAGCTTTCAAGATTTAATATTACAAAAGTCATTTTATGAAAGATCGTTATGATGCTCTGTTGTGATTAGTCGGTGACATATTTCTTTGTTGTTCTTGCTGAAGTGTTTCAGTGTGTTTTTCTTGTGGTTCAAGAGTTGATAAGGGATACATCCTCTTGTGTGATCAAGATTTGATAATGCATACATCCTCTTGTGTGATTACTAAGTGCTTTGTACAAACTTATTGAAGATAATGGAACCAATTATTCTCAGGTCAATAGCTTCAATAGCTAAGACTAGATGTAGAGTCTTATTAATCTAAACCAGTATAAACTTTCTTGTGCAGTCTTTCTTTCCTTGTCCTCCGTTATTATGTTTAAATCCAATCTTGTATCAATCTTGTTTCCAATTTTATTGCATTCAATTATCAATCTAAAAGGTCTTTTAAAATAACTTTTAAGAAAGGAAACTTTTGTGAAAAAGTTTTAAAACCAATTAAACCCCTCTCCCGCCCCCTTCCCCTCTTGGTTTAGGCAAGTCATTCATTTTTTTTATAATAATTGGTCTTGGAGCTGGTTTTTTAGAGTTATTCAAAACAAAGATCTTGATTTTTTTTTTTCAGAATGGAATTGCTTAATTTGTTTTCTAAGGAGTTTGAAATCATACCAACTTTGTTTTGTGGCAAAAAAATTTCTGTTTAGAGACTCATAATGAAATTATTTGCAAAATTTTTTGGTTGTAAATATTGGAATATTGTCACGACTAACAATTTTCAGGATGAGAAAGTTGCACTCTTGGACTAAAGAAAAAGCACAAAATTAATGGAAGGCTAAAAAAATATCAGCTTTTCTACATTAACTATGGATATCTATATGAAATTTCTATCCTATAAAAGTGCTAAAGGTGGACAAAGAATCCAACCAAACATGCACACAAAAGCAAGAAAATTGTTGCTTAACAAAAGGTAATCATGAAAACTTAATCTTTAATACTAATCCCTTAATAGACATTGATAGTAGTTGCTTAATGTTTGACCATTATTGTTAATGATGGCAAGTGCATCAGTTACAAATGTAGCAAGTAATAAATATATTGTTCTTTCCTAAATGATTTGTGTGATATACTACAATAGTTACAATTATAATCAAATTATATTCAAGAAAAATTTTATGATGTAGTTTGATGTGTAAAAAAATAAAATAATATTTAGTATTTTTATCATCAATGGAATTGTAGAAAAAGATTAACTATGAATAATATTAGATTGTGATATAGCTAATTTATATGATATTATTGATCCATTTCTATGACAAAATAAACTCATTTTACACTTAGAACTTGTGTAATTCTCAATTTTACTTAACTTTTGTTAATAATTGATTTTGAAAGTTAAAATAGGGATTTGATACTAATTCAAGCTATTTTTGGTGAAATTGGGCATGAAAAAATTGTATAAGAAGAAAGAGGATTGAAGACTTAAAGAAGGGGGAAAAAGAAGCAAAAAGTGGGCAAATAAAGCCAAGTCTAGCTCAATTGACCTAGGTTAAGCATGAGCGTCAATTTTAGAACCTTATTTAATAAGCTTTTGGAGTTAGGGTTAGACATATTTTGCTAGAAGTGAGAATGAAATTCACATTTGGAGTGATTCTTAGGGTTTATTTGGAGTAATCTTCTTATTCAATCATTCTTCTTATAATGTTTGGTTTCCTCATGCCTAATGAGGAGCTAAATCACTCGTTGTTGGGGTTAAGTTAAACATTTCTCAACTCACATGTAATCATATTTGGGTTTATTTTATCTCTTATCATAAATATTTTTCTTTCAATACATTATTATATTAATTTTGTGTTTATGCTTGTTGTGTAGATCCATAATTCGATCATTGATTTTTAAGAGTAGAGGGAGGTGAATTGAAATTTTGAAATTTTCACAAATATAATGTAAAGATTAAAAGACAAAATGAAATCTTTTGGTAGAAACAGTTGATTGTGGATTAAGAAGCTATACAACAACAAAAAATCAATTGAGAATTACAAATAGACAATTTTAATTCCAGTGAGTACATTTTAACATAAAACCAATCAATTTAATTCAATAATTAATCAATTATATTTTCTTGATCAAGAATCCAACCATAGAAAGTAATCAATTAAATATAAAAAATAGTCAATGTTATTTTTATAGATTCTGGCAACAAAGATTGCAATCAATTGATTCACAAGATCAATCAAATAATTTTTCCAATTAACCAACAACACAGAAAAATAATCAATTAAATTGTAGAAACAACAAATTGATTTTGTAAAAATAACATAGTTTTACATAATGTTCAAGAATTAATGATTTTTTCACAATTAACAATTACTCATCAAAACCAAATTCGCAATTCCAGAAATGATACACAATACAGTTTAATCAAGAAAACATAATCAGTGCAGTTCAGAAAAGTAATCAATTGAAATAGAGAAATATTTGACTGTTTTTTCATGCAGAATCAGAAATTAAGTATATTTAAAACACGATTTAAGGAAAGAGAAAACAAAAAAAACAAGAATTTTTATTGATTCACTCTTTCTCAAGGGCTACATCCAGTCTCCTTGCCAATCAAGCAAAGAAATTCACTAAAGATCACAAGTGTACAATCAATACACTTAAGAACTTGTCTTGCACCCTCAAAAACACGCTCAAACATTGTGCAAAACCCTACTGCACTTCTACAAGTGTAAACCCTATTTGTAATTCCAAAAGACCGTACAATCAATAAAATAAAAATGGAACATAGTTGCAACCTATTCAATTTTAGAACAAAAGAAAAACTCATGCTGCAGTGACTTCCTTCAATGAAAAAACACTATAACAATGTACTACACTCTAAGTTCAAGGGGAAAAGGCTCAAAGATCCACTTTCTTGATCTCTCTTGATGAAAAGCACACTTAGTTCTTCAATAATAGCTCTTAGTTCACGTCTCAAAATTATCACAATTTGTTTCGCTCACAAAACCCTTGCTCTTAAATTGTTTATTAAATGTATTTATAAATAGTTTTAAAAACAATTGTACTGAAACAAAAACAATTGATTAAGAGTCACTTTAAATCGTTTGATTTGGTTAACATGTTTTTTTTTTCTTTTTTTTTATAAATTCATGTTAGGCATCACTATGAACTTTGACATCTCAGCTAGGCTAACAACTCAACGATCAACAATCGTATGCCATGACACAAAGCATATTATTAAAAGGAAAAATAAAAAATACAAAACCATGGGGGGACTAGGACAAACCCATGACAAGAAAATATGACAAATACTCCCCAAAAAGGCTAAACAAAATGAAAAAGAGAGATTTGATACCTATTATGAAAAAAGTCTAATTTAATACATTTAAAATCTAACTTATTCTCGAGACCCAACGAAGCCAGTTTGTTAGTATAATGGTTTCCCGCACGGAATATATGAGAAACTTTGAACACAATTTCTTTACATATCTTTATACACTTTCTCCATCTCCCTCTCAAAGACCAAGGAATGAGATTAAACAAACTAAATGCTTGACAAAGCAGGGAAAAGTCACACTTAAGCCAAATACGTCTGAAACATTTGCTCCAAGCAAGCACAATAGCCAAAATGACTCTCATAACCTCAACATATAAAGACTTTTGTACCCCAAGGAAAGAGGAGAAATTGCCTATATATTCACCCCTGCTACCACGAAAAATGTTTGCACATGCCGAAAAACCTGGACACCCTCTAGCAGCACCATTGGTCTTGACCTTCACCCAATTGATATGAGGAAATTCCCAAATAACCTGAATAGGAGAGATCTCTTTCCGACGAAGTGTGGTGATATAAAAACAAACTTCAAATAAGAGAAGTCAACAATGTCATTGCACATGTGTTTCCTAGAAGAATTACCCGTCATTATGATGAAACCTTTAACAGTCTGAATAGCTGAGTAGATAGAAATGTTTTCTTGAAACCTAGCATGGTTAACATGTTTTTCAACTAATTGATTATGAAAAATAACTTTATGAAAAACTCAATGATCCATTTTTACTAAAAATCATTAATTAATTCAATTTCAGTTTTATCTTTTAAAAACTTTATAAATCTGTTAAGCTTAACAACAACTCGTAAATGGCATACACAAATAACTTTAGTAATTAAAGGAGACAAATTCACTACAATAGCTTTAATAGACTCAAGAGCATATGTTAATTGTATACAAAATAATTAATACCTACTCAATATTATGAAAAAAACTTTAGAAAAATTAACGAGTGAAAATGAGTACAAAACGAATATTCAATACAAATTATCTAGTGTTAAAATATGTAAAAGTAAAATTTACTATAATACCTCTTTTGTATTAATAAAAAATATGAAACTACAATGATTTTAGGAACTCCTTTCTTAATATTATTATACCATTCTCAAGTTGGATTAATAACAAATACTATAGAAAAAGAAGTTTGTTTTGAATTTATAAAGCCACCTAAAATTAGAGAATTGAATTTACTTAAAGAATCATCAATATTTAACATTGAAGGTAAAAGAAAAGAAAAATCAATTAAATAAAAAAATAAAGTACAAAATAATAGAAGAACAACTTAAAAGTCCTAATATTCAAAATATAGTAAAAAATTATAAAAAAAAACAGAAAAGAAATTTATGAAATAAACTCTATAACATTTTGGCATATGAAAAAATATAGTTTCTTTACCATATAGATAATTACGATGAAAAACAGATAATTACAAAAAGTAGACCAATAGAAATGAATCAAGTATATTATAAACAATTTAAAATATTATAGAAAAGAAATCCAAAAATACTTAGATAAAGAATTAATTAGAACCCGAAAATCTCTTTAGAGCTATGCTGACTTTTATGTTATGGAAGCATTTGAATTAGAACAAGGTGAGTTCAAGATTAGTAATTAATTACAAACCATTAAATAAAGTGTTAAAATGAATTACGTATCCTTTGCCAAGTAAAGCCGTTTTAATTAAAAAAATACACGATGCATTAATATTTTTTAAAATTTGATATGAAATCTAGATATTATTAAATCTTTATTAAAGAAAAAGATAAATATAAAATTTCCTTTATACTACCTTTTAGACAGTATGAGTGGAATGAAATGCTACAGAGATTAAAAAATGTTCCTAGTAATTTTTAAAATATTACAAATGATATATTTTATCTATATATGAAGTTTTTATTAATTTATTTATATGATGTATTAATATTTTTAAAAAATATTAATGAATTAAGAACATTTAAATGAATTCATGAAATTGAATAAAGAGAACGGATCAGATGAATCTGTTAAGAAAATGAAAATATTTCAAATAAAAATATGAAATATATCAAGGAACTATATTCTATACAAAGATTTCTAGAATTTGTAAAAAGTTTCCAAATGAAATAAAAGGGAAACAACAATTACAAAGATATAACCTTAATTAATTATTAAACGGATTAAGGAATGAGTTATAAAAATTACGTTGTCTATAGGAATATCAAATCCTTCAGCCTTTTTTTATTGTTGAAACAGATGCATCTAAATTAAGATACGATGGAATTTTAAAACAAAAGATTTTAAAAAATTCAAATGAACAAAGTGTGAGGTATATCATCCTAGAATATGGTATTCTTTTAAAAAAATAATAATATTCTGTTAAAAAGGAAATTCTTTCAATAATTTTATGTTTACAAAATCAAGATAATTTATTCAACATTTTTTTTATTCGAACTGATTGTAAAGCCACTCTAAATGTTTAATAAAAGATGTTCAAATTTTAGTTTCCAAATATATTTTTGTAAGAGGGCAAATATTATTATCTTATTTCAATTTTGAGATAGAATATATAAAATGAAAAGATGATTTTCTAACTAAAGAATTTCTACATGCGTACAAATGAAAAAAAAATAAAAATCCATAAGATGAATATGGTCCCCTGTTAACTGAGATCAAATAACTGCCATCAAAACTCAATAAAGATCAAAATGATCCCCTGTTAGAATCTAATAAAGTCTCATCTTCAATATCTTTAAGGGCACAAGTGCCCCTTTATCCAATGTTGTTAAAGCTTTTACTCCAATGAATACCTTGAAAAATCGAAAGTTATTACTGTATTACCTTTAGAAAAAGCATGGATAACAGGAATCGCCAAACAAATAGCTAACGGTCTTTTTCACAAAGATTTTCATTATCCTCGCATAGATCTAAATAAAACCAAAATATTTTATGAATTTATCCTTGTGGATATTAATTCAATAGAAGTATCTCAGAACGAAAGATGTTGACGGAAACATCCAATACTCAAAAATAAAAACTATGAAGGGTAATAACCCATGGAGAGTAGAATCAACCTTTCTATGGCGCAAGATCTTTCTCAAGAGCATTTACTCCATCAAGATTTTCTTACTACAATTACATGGAAGCCTCGACTCATATACCACCCTAATAATATTTAGACTATAGCCTCCAACTTTACATTAGTCCACTTTTATGAAGAAGTGAAAATAAAGACACAAAATCAAGATAAAGTGGTGGAGAAAATTCAAGTGAGATTTGATCACTAAAAAAAATTAAAGAATCGTTAAAATATAATAAAAGAGCCTCACTGCTACTTAACTAAGAACCATTATTTTTAACATGAAAGCAACAATAATGACATTATTAGCTTTGGCATCATCACACAAAGAATTTAATATGTCTTTATAAACTATATGATCAGGTTAAATCGAGGCCAACTAAAAAAAGAAAATTATCTAAATTCTAATTGTTATGTCTCACTTCATATTTTCAGATCGATTGAAATCACGTTCGAGATTCAAGTATCATTCTATTCAATAATTCTCAAGTCTCGGTCTTTACATATAACCATTCGATAATTGTTCAAATTATTACTATAGGCTTGGATTTAAATTCATAACAGCTCAACCCAATATATATATTACTTACTTAATCGTTGATAGATTTCTTGTCAAACTTTTAGAATTACAACAACTTCGATCCTCAAATATTTCAGATCAAATTGATTTATACACACTTCATCAAAATATCAATTCAGTCTTCAATAAGAACACTAATTCATATATATTATCGAAGAACAATAAAATTTATAAAGAATCAACCAACATGGATAAATAATAATAAAAATATCTCAAAACAATACCATGAATAAGAAGTATCTCAAAACAGTGTACAAATAAGATAATTATTAAAGTTGGTCAGCTAATTCGCCTTATGTACAGTAGTTTTTTATGTCTGTATAAGGAAGCACTCCAAAATGAAGAAGACAGAATGTGGACGTGTGTTTCTTTTTTAAACCTTTCTTTATGAAATAAATAGTTCTCCTCTTATTCCAATTCTTCTGTAATATTGTAAGTTTTCTTAACGTACTTCTTGTTTATTGATTTGCAGAATGTTTTGTTTGGTTAATTTTTGTCACTCAACATGCTTTCTATTTTCATTACGATCCTGTCATTGCTGATAACAGAACCTAAAAGCTCAAAGATTGTTTTATATTTGATTTTTCTATCAAGTAATGAAATATAATTATCATAATAACAATAATAATAATTATTATTATTATAACAGTAATAACAACAACTACTATAATAATAATAATAATAATATATTAATAAAGAAAATAGTAATAATTAAAATTAAGATAATAATAATAAGAAGAAAATTTTTATCCTACTAAAATACTTTTGTTTTTTAATTTTCTCAATAAACATTTTTAGTTTTTTTATTTCTGAAATAACATTTTTTTACGCTGTACCAGTTATTGTACAACAATTGTGATTATTTGTGAATTCTTTAAGAATTGTTTTTTCTTAGTTGTGGCAGTTACTAGCATTTGTGATTATTAATTAATTAAAATCAAAATAAAAAATAATATACAAATATTGAATTAAAATTTTTAAAAAATAGTACAAAGAAAATAAAATAAAATATTTTATAGGTATTTTCAACTAATTAATTATAAATAATAAAATAAATAATAAATTATTTTATTTTACATTTTTATAATAAATTTAAATTTAATTGTGTATGAAATATTTTATAGGTATTCAAATATCAAATTTTATCTCTATAATCAAAAATCAAATTCTATATTTATCAAATATCAAAAGATATCTTTATTAAGAACTAAATCTTATCTTTATCAAAAAGTGAATTCCATCTTTATTGAAAATCAAATTATATCTTTATTAGAGATCAAATTTTATCTTTATCAATCAAAGTTTATATTTATAAAAAATAAAATATTATTTTTATCAAATATCAAATTCTATCTCTATAAAAAAAAGAAACAAATTCTATCTTTATCAAAAATCAAAATTTATCTTTATAAAACATCAACTTCTATTTCTATTAAATTCTAACTCTATCAAAAATCAATTTCTATCTTCATTGAAAATCAAATTTTATTTTATTTTTGCTATTAATTATTTAGATACTTTTTTAACAAACTAAAAATACAATTTTTAATTCAAATAACAACTTTATAATTTATTATAATTTTTTTCCAATTTTAATTTTAATATAAAGGTACAGTTACAATATTATTATAATTTATTTTGTCAAATTTAAATTTATTACAAAAATATAAAATAAAATAATTTATCATTTATTTTCCTATTACAATTAATTAGTTAAAAATACCTATAAAATCTTTTATTTTATTCTCTTTCTATTATTTCTTTTAAATTATAATTCAATATTTGTATATTAATTTTTCTTTTTATTTTAATCAATTAATAATTGCAATTGCTAGTAACGACTACAAACCAAAAAATAACACATAAAAAATTTACAAATGATCATAATTGTTACCGAGTGCAAAAAAAAAAAAGTGTTACTTGAACAATTAAAACCTAAAAGGTTTTATTAAGAGAAATCCAAAACAAAAAATGTCTAATAATAATAATACAAATAATAATAATAATAAAAAAAATAATAATATTATTATGATGATGATAATCATTATAATAATAATTACAATAATAATAATAATAATAAAAATAATAATAGTTATTATGATAATAATAATAATTATGGTGATAATAATCAAATAATAATAATAATAATAATAATTTTTATTATTATTAAAATAACTACTATATTATTAATATTATTGTCACTAATAATAATAAGAATAATAAAAATTATAATATTATTTTGAATAGTGATTATATGTTATGCCTGTTTATAAGACTTAAGTTTGATTTTCTCTTCCAACAGGTTGTTAATATTATTATTATTATATTAATAAAAATAATACTTTTACTCGTGGATTAAATTTATAAATAATTAATGACGAATTTAATATTTTTTTACTCATCGAAACAATTTTGTTGGAATTTTTTATTTATCAATAAAAAATTAGCACTATTGATAAATTTTGACCGTCATTAAAACTCATTTTTCTTGTAGTCAGGTTAGCTTAATTTGTATATATATTTTCTTGACGTATAAATATTTTATTAAACATAAAAAAGACGACATAATGTTGTATTATTAATAAATGAAATACTTATATCTTACCTCTTAAAATCATTCGTCTCAAAAATATATATATATGATTTATATTTTATGCTTTACAGTTTTTAGTATTTAATCAAAATCATATTTTTCATAATATATAAAAAAGCATAGGAATTAATGTGATATCTTGTTTTGGGCTATATAAAATAGGAAAACTTTGCTTTCACAACCACAGTTGGCATACAATTAGATGATAACTGCTGATGTGGTATAATTGTATACATAGATAAGGATAAAACAAGACTTTTCTTTTTGAAGGACAATTAGGGTATTTTGTTATGAAAGGACATAATTGAGTTTTAAGTATCTAAATTTAAAATTTAAAACGTGATAGGAGTCCAGTGCACCCATTTGCATAAAGGAGATTTCGTGTGACAGTGGTTGTGGTGGCGAGCGACGGTGGGAGACCATCGACGGTGGCGAGCGACGGTGCTGAGAGAATCGACGGTGGCGACAGTAGTAGCGGCAACAACAGTGACGAGATTCAAGAGATCTGAGATTCTAACTCACTGCTTTTCAACCCTTGATGGAATATGCTGGGCAACGTTCTAGATAAAACCCCAAATATGTAAACCCTAAAAATGACTCTCAGTGCCACGCTGAAATGTTTTTTACACGTCATTTATCTTGGTCACATCAGCGCCACGTAAGGTTGTAAAGTGGGTGTATGTCACGTGTGGTTGTCAAAGTATAACTACTCTTTTTTTCTTTCTTTTCGCAGATTATACTTTGACAACCACGCGTGGCATACATCCACTTTGCAACCTTACGTGACGCTGATGTGGCCAAGATAAATGACGTGTAAAAAACATTCAAGTGTAGCACTGAGAGTCATTTTGGGGTTTTATCTAGAACGTTGCCCAGCATATTTCATCAAAGGTTGAGAAGCAGTGAGTTAGAATCTCAGATCTCTTGAATCTCGTCACTGTTGTTGCCGTTACTGCTGTCGCCACCATCGATTCTCTCAGCACCGTCGCTCGCCACCGTCGATGGTCTCCCACCGTCGCTCGCCACCACAACCACTGTCACACGAAATCTCCCTTATGCAAATGGGTACACTGGACTCCTATTACGTTTCAAATTTAAAAAAAAATTCAATTATGTCCTTTCATAACAAAAAACCTTAAATGTCCTTCAAAAAGAAAAGTCTCGTTTTATCCTTATCCACGTATATAATTATACCACGTCAGTAGTCGACATCTGATTGTATGTCAGCTGTGGTTGTCAAAGCAAAGTTTTTCAATTACAAATATAACTACTCTTTATAATTTTGATTTTCAAAATTAATGGTATTTCTTAGGACAATAAATAATTATAAAATTATAATGATACTATTATTGCATATATTTTGTCATTTATTATGTGCTTAATCAAATGATATGGATATCAATCTAGTAGTTACAAAAGAGTTGTTTTCTAGTAAGGGAGTTTCATATTGCATGAGTAAAGAAATTGTTTTTTACTCCTTAAATTTGTAGTATGGATATCTATATACAAAAATAACTTCAAATCTTGACTCGTCTGGTGATTAATTTGAGTCAATTTTATTTTTTTAATACTTGTAATAATTGTTTATGACTTGATAAGTTTTATACGGTAATAGCAATTCAAGATTTTAGGAGATTTAAAACATATTAAAAAGTGGGATTTTTTTAATAATAAGAAATTTATTAAAATTATAATATTTTTATTTAAACTTTATTTTTTGAGTTTTTGTGATGTAAAATTATTTATTAAATTATTATAATTAATTTCATTTAACATATATTTTTAAATAAACCATAAAGATAATCTATTTATTTTTTCGAGTCATTGTTAAATTTAAATAAGATTTTACTAATTTAAGTTTTGAAAAACTTCTATTAGCTTAAACAAACGATATTAGAATTGTTAATACTATTTTATATGATATAGATGTATTTAGAAAAAAAATTATTATTTTTATATAATTAAAAATATCAATTGGTTTATTAGTTTTTCAATCTTATAATCTCTTTTAAAATATCTGAAAATAAACTTAATTGAAATTATTAACATTATTCTCTATGTCATATATGTATTTGAAAAAAGAATATATTATTGTTATAAACGACAGTTGGTTATCATTTTCTAATCTTATTGTTTCGTTTAAAATACGTGAAAATAAATCTAAGTCATTAAAATCCAACTTTGAAATATGTCAATAAAAAAATCATATTTCAAAGACTTTTCAAGGTTTAGACAATTATCTTTCAAAAGTATAGAACCTAGTGACTTTAATTTTTTAATACTAAATAAAAAAAATATCTTTCTATATTTTAAATTGTTCAAATCTATTTTGCTTTATCAACTAACACTACAAGAAAAAGGTTGTTAGAGACTAATTTTTAGCTATCAAATGAAATGGTTACTAATTGTGACCAAAATAGTCACTAAATTAGATTTTGGTTGCTAAATAACTACAAAATAGAAATAATGATTTAATTTAGTGACCAGTTAAGTCAAATAATTGGTATCTAACATTAGCTACAAGGTTTTAGTGACCTATACCATTAGATACTAATTATTTGACTTAATTGGTCACTAAATTCAGTCATTACTTATATTTTGTAGTTATTTAGCAACCAAAATTTAATTTGATGACTATTTTGGCCACAATTAGTAACTATTTCATTTGGTAGCTAAATATTGATCTCCAAATAACATTTTTTTTACAGTGTACACACACAAAAAAATCAATTATACATGACTCTTGAGGTAATTTTATAATTTCATTCTCAATACTTTCATCAAAATAATTTTTTTCTATAACTAATTTGTTTTTCACAAAACTTAGACTCTACATCCATTTCAAAAGCAATTTCTTTGACATAAATCAATGCATTTTCAAATCTATTTTCTCTATACATTTCAAAAAAATAAAAAAGACCTTTCAATTATTTAATAGTCATATTAATACACATATCTTTTTATTATATATTTTTTTAACCGAGTTAATGAAAAAAACATGTCATACCAAATAGTTATGCCTAACAAAAATTCAAAATTTTCAAGTTCTTTAATTGCTAATACCTAGCTAGGTTTCAAACTATTAAATTAACAATCAATATTAGAAGATAATATGATGATGCAATAAATAATATGTAACAAGCAATGATGCATTGACAAGAGAGAAATTGATTGAATAACATTGCAATCAGTTTTATTTTTTTATTTTTACCTAATATTAATGTACTCAAGAATTAAATTCAACACAAACTACAATGCTTCAATTTATTACTCCAAACCTCTAAATAGATACACACAAATGTGCAATAATATATAACCATCACATAAATTTGGAATCTGATAATGAGTTAATAATAATCAAACACTCAAATTAAAGTAATAATATAAAATAACTAATATGAAAAAGAATTGAGATAAAAATATATATCACTTGAATGAAATAATAGAAAGAAATAGAAATTTAGAAAGTTTTAACCCATAAGATTTCTTCACTTATCTTTTAAAAATAAAAATATTATTAATTTATTATTTATTAAGAAAAAGTTCTAAAACTAGTCATTAAATAATCTTTATAATACTGATATAAACTTAATTATTATGATATTTTAAATTTTTTAATTCATAATTATTTTTAAATATAATTTTAAAATTAAATTTTTTTAATTTTGTAATAATATATTAATCTTATTTTTTTTTAAATTTAAATTATTACTTTACTTACTTGGACCTTGAACCAACTTATAAATACATATATAAAATAATGTATTTGGTGTATAGTTAGTACGAAGTAATAAAGGAAAACAAAATCCTAAGAGTAAGTAAAGGTTTGAAGTTGATCATACATATGTTATATATAAAGTTAAATTATTTTAAAGAGTTAGAAGGATAAATACATTCAATTTTCACCTTCTTACACACTTTTATTTATCATTTTTATTTTCATTCTTTCTTTCTTCCATCTCATCCTTCCTTAACTTAATTTTCCAAAAAAGGTGCAATGTCAACGGATTAGTAGAAAATCTGGATTCAAAAGGAAAAAAGTAAACGTTGTTTTGACACTAAGCCAAATTAGTATATTTTCTTCCATTAATAGAAAGAAGCCATTAAGGGCCAAACATTTAAATTTTTTTTTTTTTTTTATGATATCATATAATGGTGTGAGCTGGCCCCACCCTTTCGTGCTTATCTTCTAGATGCACGCCAACCACCAAAGTTGACTCCTTATGAAAATTACAAATACGCGCACATATGATGGATAAAGTAATAATTTATTCAACTTACATAAATCAATTATCTTATATATATATATATATATATATATATATATATATATATATATATACTGAATATTTAGTTAAATTTGAAATTTCTAACTAATTTAGAGCAGTTTATATACATTAATTTTTATGTGGACTAGCTTTTTAGTAACCTATCTTTAATTATCTATCAAGTTTAATGACTAGATTTTATAGATTTTTCTTTTTAATTATGTATTTTTCTATCCATAATTTCGAGCCAATCATTAAAAATAATTATAGATATTTAAAAGATAATTATCATTAAAAATATTAAGTAACATCCCGTGTATATAGCGATGATAATAATAGATAGATTTCAAATAAAATATTTATACATTATTATTCTATTGTCGAATTTTATTTATCATGAGTAAAATCTGGCCAATATAAAACTCAATAAGCAGCAGTTGGAGAAGCTACCTTTTGACATTTTAAACATTCTGAAGCAAACTATCCCAAAGTCACAAAGTGGTTGTTGAGCATTTCCTTTTTTTCAAACAAAAACAAGGGAACAACTCAACGCGTTCTGGTTTTTCTCTGACACCCTTTTACTATTTCCCATTTTCTTTTTAAAAAAAACACAAACCCAACATTGTCGTACCCTTATCCTTCTTGGGGTGTCAACGATTTTCCCTCTTTCATTTTCCATTGCAGAAAAAGCATACCTTGAAATTGGAACTTTTTTTTGCTTGAAACCGGTCGTGAGAGATGTGCCCTTTAAGGTTTATCTTGGTGTTCTTCTCCGCCGTGCTGGCTGGTTATTTTGCGTGGAAAACAGTGCGTTCTGACCCGAAGATTGAGGTGTTTTCTGAGGATTCTTCTGAAGATGATAAATCCTCCAAGAAGGAAGATTTTGATTTCAAAAAGGTACCCTCAAAATCATGTTTGTTTCTACGATGATCCTCGTTAGAAAAATAGGACAAGCCAATTCAAGTTTTGGAATTTTTGTGGTGGATAAATTAGTTAGATAGGATGAACAATTTAAGGTTGCTGTATAATTTTTGTAGAGATTAAAGTTAGAAATCAATGTTTGAGAGTGTTTGAGAGCAGTTGAGTTAATTTCTGCTTTAACTGCAACATTTCTTTGGTTCATATTTATGATTTTTAAGGATTTATTAGAGTTTTGACCTTTTTTTTTTTTAAATATAAAAAGATAGGCTTAGAAATTCTGGTTTTTGAGAAGTTTAGGGAGATGTAAATTAACTTGTTTAATTCAATATTTCTAATTGATATTGAATTTGTGTAATTTTTCATTTTAATGGATTTCTGCGAATTTGGGTTTGAGTTTGTGGGAGGAAGTTTGCATTTTTCTTACATATTATAATTTTGTACTATTTTTAATTATTACAAGATTCTGGTTTGAGGATTATGGTGGAACAGATTTAGAGATTGATAGATGGGGAGGTGGAATAAACTCCCAAATTTTGAAATTCCTTTTTCTTGTGAATAAGTTAATTATTTTAAAACACAATTTATATAGTTGATGTTTGTGATATTTTTTAGGTTTTTATTGTAACAAATTCAGAGATTTTGTTCTGGGGGTTTAGTGGTGATTTATTGTTGACCAGAATGTTGATTTATTTTTCAGATGATTGAGAATGGATTTTGGGTTTTCATTGACATGGCTAGTGGGAGGTATCTCTGGAGGAATTTGAGGCCAACCAATAAAGATGCTGAATTGAAGAGCTCTTAATAGGAACTCTCTTCTTTAACCATTGTTTGTGATTTATCTTGTGCAAACCTAACACAAATTCTTGTGTTCTCACTTCTCTATGAGGGTTCAAGAATGTGGTTTCAAAGTCTTATATATCACTCGTTTTCTCATCTCTATATTTAGAGTTTTATTTTTCTTCCATTTCCATGGCATAACATGTGGCAAGCTGAAACATCGATTTAGTTTGAGATTGGAAAACCTTAGATATTGTTTGATAAGGTGATTAGAAAATGTTCACTCTTATCATTTAATTTGTTTCTTGTGAGATTCAACATGATAATGTCAATGTGATTAGCTCAAAAATACCATAGACTATTTAACTATGTATTAACCCATTAGATTAATAATTAATTAGTTAACATGTGTTTTTAGTTTTTAACAGATTGAGGTATTTTACTTTTATTCTTTAATACTTTTTTCTTAAATTTTGGTTATTGAAATGTTTATAGATTTTACATATAATCTCCAAAACAAATATTATTCATATTTAACTTCAATCAGTTTTAAGTTCTCAATAAATCATCTATTTTTTTATTAGTTAATAAATTATTTTTTTCAAATTTAAATACCAAGTGAATAATAAAATTTTAGTTTAAGTTTATGAAAAGATATTATATTTTATCTTTAATATTATATTGCCACTTTTAAATTATATCTGAATTTTGTTAGTTTTAATTTTTTTTTATCATAACAACCAATATTTTTTTCATCATGCAATGATTTAATATTATAGATAATATTATACTTGTTTCAACTTGTCTTACATAAACAAATAGAAAAATTGTTTCAACTAAATGATAAGAGAACGCGAAAATTGGGGTAGCTATTAAAAGATATATATCAGAATGTTTAATTTCTGATGATAAAACACTTATTAAACCAATCAAGATATCATAATTAAATTAATGATATATAAAATATTTGAGAACCAATATCGATAATTCAATTATATATAAAATCATATTAGAGAATATATTATCATAATTTAATAATAATAACAACAACAACAAAAATAATATAAGTTTTAACTTTCAAAATATGTGTTAAATATAAAATATTTCATGATATATAAGTTTAAATTTTAAAAATGCTTGGTAATATTATTTCAAAATAACAAGTTTCATCTAAAGAGCATGAAAAATACATTAATTTTTATTTTAAAGGAAAAATTAACATCTAAAAAATGTATAAAAATAATTTTTTTTTGAACTAATGTGAAACTGTTTAAATTCACTTTTATGTAATTTTTTTACCAGCATGTTTTTGGATCTATTCAACTCAAGACCATCGATTCACTCATTTTTGTATGTGGGCTGTATTAGTTATCCCTCAAATATTTTTAGATTTCTTTTTCGTTATTGAATTTTTTTTATCATAACAATCTATATATTTTTATCATATGTATCATTTTAATTCACAATAAAAAAATTATTATAAAATATTAAAACTTAATTAATTTGTTTATGTTGAAGGTAGAATAATAAATTATTGTTCCAACTATATGATTTTATGGAGAATAATTTATGCGTGTTGTATAAACGCGTGAGTAATTTATTTTGTCTAGCTCATCATATTAGCTTTCAGTCTTATTAAAAGGTAGTTTAATCGACGACTTTAAAAATTATTAATTCATATAGCTTTTAGCTTTATGAAAAATCAATTTAACTTTGTAATAAATTTTAAATTTAATATGTATAAATTAATTTAGTCTTAAGGTGTTAAGTGATCGTTGTCATTTTCTTGATGGAACTGATTTAACATCAGAATTTTCGTTTCCAAACTTCTCTAACTTTCTTTTTAAGTCCGTGTGAATAACTTACAACATTTATTTACTAACCCATATAACCTAATTATAAACATTAATGTTGAATATATATATATATATATATATATATATATATATATATATATATATATATAAGTTATAAGAAATACATTATTATATATATTTTATAGAAGCTTACAAGACTTAAGTTCTATCATAAGAAATATATCATTATTTACATGGACATGAGAAAAAATGTTGTAGACACGTCCAAAGTATCTCTTACATTTGCAGTATATAAAAATACATAAAAACGTATATAAAAAAAATATAAAAGAGTAAAGTAACAAGAATAAGATCAATTTAGGAATTAATAGTTTATACACCTTATGGTTGGGTTTGTGGGTGTAGAGTTTTTTTATTTAAAAACTAAAGTGTTCATACACCTCACGGTCGGTTTTGTAGGTGTGAAACTTTTTTGCTTAAAAGCTTAAACATTTATACACCTCACGGTCGGTTATGTTATTACTCTCACAAGAATAAAGATTTGATGAAGCCAAACAAGACAAAACAAACAAGACAAAACAAGCAAACAATTGGAGGATTTTTGGGATTTGGTCTTGTGTGAGTGAGTGAGAGCTTGATTGCTATGCATAATTGAGGAGAATTCCACTAGCACAATGGTCTAAGAGTGATTAAAAACTAATCAAAGTGAGCTAGCTAAAGTTTGGTGCAAACTGGTTTGAAATACACTGCACTGGACAAAAATAAATCGATTCTAGTTTTCATGAAATCGATTTATTCGTGTCTGACAGAACTTAAATAACTGATTTGTGAAAAACAGAATTGGGGGTTTTTCCTTTATAAAAACTGCAAGGTTTCTAACGTGCGCTAGAGTCTGAATTATAGAAATTGAGAGTCAATTCTTGAGATCACTGTGAGAAAAACACATTGGGTAATTGAGAATTTCTTGATCAAAAATCAATTGGGTTTTTTCTTGAAGAATCACTCTTGACCAATTCACTGTGCCATTGGAATTCTTCAAGACTGTGCAAAGGCCTCTTCTGCGCGCCAATCAGGGAGTCTTTCTTAATCATTCTTGATCCCTTTTGTATCAAGATATGCATTGATTGTTTGTAATTCTTTAAAACACTTGAATGTTCGTACTATTTTAGGCTATAGGATTTAGCCTTGTGTGGTTGCTGAATTGATTGGGGGACTGCAGGGAGTAGTTGATCATTTCAGTGAGTTCTTGATTCTTACAGGGAGTAGGAATTGTGTGATTGATTGTAACTTGAACAATTAATTGATATAGTGAAACTTTCTTTGCTTGAGGGGCAAAGGAGACTGGACGTAGCCCTTGAGGAAGGATGAACCAGTATAACTGACTTTTTTCTGCTGTTCTTGACCTTACTCTTTCAATTCTAAACTATTCTTGCGTTGCTCATTGGAGTTAATTGGTAATAGAATTGATTCTTGATAATCTGAAGAGTAATTGGTTTAAATTGCTATACTGCTCATTGGGTTTGGTTTTTGTGATTTGAATAGGGTATAACTTTGCGTTCACAAGGGTCTGTAACATCTCTGAAACTAAAAAGCAATCTGATCTTGATAGTAACAGTGTTAATTCTTCTTAATTTTTGAAATCCAAAATAAGTATTTCAGTACTGATTTGAAAAACTGTCTTTGGTGTGCTGGTGTGATACTATTGAAGTGATTGTGAATCTTTGGTATTGATCATCTTTATATTGTTTCTGCTAAACTGTTGTGTTTGATATAGTTGCATTGGACTTGACATTCTTGGTTGATATTGTTTTTGATATATCTCAGTTACATAAACTTGCAAATTGAGTATTAGTATTTCTCTTTGCATTCTATCTTGTGTGCAATTTGGTGTGATTGAATCTGTGTGATATTACTTTGAAATTGTGTGATTTAATTTGCTTCATACTGTCTTTGCTGGATATTACTGTTTAGAATCATTTTTGCTGCATAAAATTCAACTGGTGTGTGTGCTGTTTGAAATTTGCTCTCTGCCAACAAAATAAATCGATTTATTCATGCCTGAAATCGATTTATTTCACCACTGCACCTTAAATCTTTTATCATTGAGATTCAGAAAAGGTTTTCTATTCACTAAACTGTTTTCAGTGTTTTAAATTGGAAAAATCTTTTAAAGTTTAATTCACCCCCCCTCTTGAACTCAGCCAAATTTATTTTCAGGTTATATGGGTGTAGTGCCGTATTCAAGTTAGTTGACAAATTTTACGGAAGACAAAAACTTATTTATTGAAAGTACCTTGTTAAAACCTTCTCGATCAAAACCCTCTTTAAGAAAAGATGTCATAGTTAGGAATGCAAGGTTTACACAGGTTCAACTAACATAAAAATTTAAGTGATCCGCATTCCAGGTTCTCGGAATTTGCTTGTCGTCCAAATGTTCCAACCTGAAAGCGTTGTTGTTCAAGGACTTATTTATTCTAAAAGGACCTTCCCAGTTGGGCGCGAACTTGCCATTGACTGATCTTTTCAGGCACCCCTTGTCATTCTTCATATAAGGTCTCCCTTTTGAAATGTTCTCTGCTTAACCTTGGCATTGTATCTTCGGACAACCCTTTGCTTGCATACTTCTTCTCTTATCCTTTCCTTTTCCCTGAGTTCATCCAAAAGATCCAACTCAGTTTTCATGCACTCCTCATTGATCGACAAGTCTTTCAATAGGTGACATATTGTCGCTTCACCCACCTCGACAGGTAACATGGCGTCCGTTCAGTAAGTTAGATTATAACGGGACTCTCCCGTTGACGTCTGGGGGGTACATCGATAAGCCCACAAGACCTCTAAGAGCTCGTTCGCCCACTTTCCTTTTGTTGTGCCTAGTCTTTTCTTCAACTTTGTCAAAATTACTTTGTTGGCCGCCTCGGCCTGACTGTTGGTTTGTGGGTGCTCAACAGAACTGGTTACATGCTTGATCCCTAATTCCGCCAAAAAGGCCTCTAATTTCCGATCGACAAACTGTCTTCCATTGTCCGTTATAATCGTATGAGGGATTCCAAATCTACATACAATTTTTCACATAAAACTCTACATGTTGGCAACCGTGATCTTGGCAAGGGGCTTTGCCTCTATCCACTTGGTTAAATAGCCTACTGCCACAATCAGGAATCTTCTCTGTTTGGTCAAGGGTGGGAGCGGTCTGACAATATCCATACCCCACTTGGCAAAAGGCCATGGTGTGCTAATTACCTGTAAATCGATCGGCAATTGATGGATTAGGGGGTCGTTCTCCTGATAACTTTTGCATCTTTATACATATTCTGCACAGTCTTGTCAGATGGTTGGCTAATAGTATCCAACTCAGACTACCCTGGCTGCAAAAGTTCTATGCCCGCAATGTATCCAACATATTCTATTGTGAAGTTCATTCATAACATATTCGGCATGTTCCTTGTCCACGCACTTTAGCAAAGGAGTAGTGAATCCCCTTTTATATAAATCTCCATTGATGAGGATGTAACGGGCGATCTTCTTGGCAAGCGTATTGTCTTGTATAACCTCTCATCAGCTCAAATTTTTCAGGCCTCGTACAACAGGCGTCCTCTAATCTGATATGGCAAGTTCAATATTCAAACAATCGGTGCCCGACACCATCGCCTGGCTCAAGGTAAATTGAATGACAGTGTCGAATTTCCTTTGCCCTTTCCTAAGGCCAACTTCAACAAGACATCGACCCGTGCCTTCTTCGACCTAGGGATGTGCTCAATCTTAACAGTCTCAAATTTGGAGAGGAGTGTTGATACCTTCTGATAATATCTTGTTAATAAAGGGTCTTTTACCTGGAAAGTTCCATTCATCTGGCTGACCGTTAACTAAGAATCAGTCAAACAAGTCAGCTACTTGCTCCCATGTCTTTTGCAGGAGTCAGGCCGGCTATCAAGGTCTCATAATCAGCTTGATTGTTGGATGTTTTAAAATTGAAGCACAATGATTGCTCAATTCTCATCCCGGTCAGGTTTTCCAACACCACCTCTGCTCCACATCCTTTATCATAAGAAGATTCGTCCACATACAGGGTCCATGTATTAGGCTGGTGTGGCGGAAGTTCTTGAAGTTCTAATGCAAAATCAGCTAAGCTTTGGGATTTAATTGGTCTTCTTGGCTTGAAGGTGAGGTCAAACTTAGAAAACTCTACCAACCAAGATATTATTCGTCCAGCCAATTCGAGTTTCAAGAGGACTTTCCCTATTGGATAATTATTTTTCACTGTGATCAGATGACTTTGAAAATAGGGCCTAAGTCTTCGGGCCTTATATACAAAGGGCCAAAACGGTTTTCTCAATGGTTTGGTACCGAGTCTCAACATCCTGCAATGCTCGTCCGACAAAGTAAATCAACTTCTACTCTTCCTATTGCACCAAAGTTGAGCTTATGGCATTCTCTAAACGCGATATGTACAGTAAAAGTTTACTCCCCAACCTTGGCTTCTCAAGTATGGGTGTGGATGATACTGTCGTCTTTACTGCGTTGAAAGCCTCCTCGCACCCATTATCCCACTTAAATTTGTCCGTCTTCTTCAAAGTCTTCACTATCAGCCCAACCTTCTTGACTAGCCTAGGTAAAAAACGAGAAAGAGATTTCAATCGTCCAACAAGACTTTGTACATCTTTTAGATTTGCATGACTCTGCATTGATAGGATTGTCGTGCACTTGTCGGGATTGACTTCAATTCCTCTGTGGGTGAGAATAAAACCCAAGAACTTGTCTCCTTCCACCCCAAACACACATTTTGCTAGGTTCAAACACATGTTGTAACAACGAAGCTGGTCGAATACCTCATTCATGTCGACCAAGTGTTGATCAAACGCTTCGGACTTCACGACCATGTCATCGACATACACTTCAATGTTTCGGCCTATATAGTCTTTGAATATTTTGTCCATGAGCCTTTGGTAAGTGACACCTGCATTTTTTAATTTGAAACCTGCATTTTTTAATTTGAAAGACATTACCTGGTAGCAATAGTTGGAGGATTCCTCAAAATAATATTTAGTTTAACTTTTATTTTTCATTATATATAAATTTTTTTTGAACATTATACAATCTTTCTTCTTTTAAGTTTTTTTATTCTAAAAATATTTTGAAGTTATCATTGATTCTTTTATTTATTATAAAAGCATCATGTCATCAAATACAGATTATGGTTATTTTACATAATAAATGAAAATTATGTTATTATTATTATTATTATTATTATTATTATTATTATTATTATTATTATTATTATTATTATTATTATTATTATTATTATTATTTTCACTACAAGAAAAAGGTTATTTAAAAATCAATTTTTAGCTACCAAATAAAATGGTTACTAATTGTGACCAAAATAGTCACCAAATTAGATTTTGATTGTTAAATAACTACAAAATAAAAGTAATGATTGAATTTAGTGACCAATTAAGTGAAATAATTAGTATCTAACATTAGCTATCAAGATTTTAGTGACTTATACCATTAAATTTTAAATTAGTTTCTAACTTAATTAGATACCAATTTAAAATCTAATAACATATAAATTTTTATACGTGCATTAGTAGAAATTATATTAATGAGATTGTTTTGTTTTGTAGAAACAATAATCTTTGAAATAATATAATATATTTAAATTAAAAGTTACGTTTAATTGTCAGCTTAAATGAAAAGAAGTATATGAAATATTTTGTTTATTTTCTTTGAAGTTTTATTAATCGATTCCACTTTATACTGCATCAGTTAGTGTACCATTTCCAGTGACTAATCTTGAATTCAAGTTCTCAATATACAGTTATATAAGGAGTAATGTTTTATCGTTCGTAATAATCGTATAATTAAAGTTCATAATTTTTTATCGTTCAATTAAACAAATTAAAAATATAAATTCAGAAAAAATATATAAAAAATTCTCGTATTTGAGAAAAAATACATTTAAGTTTTTTTACGTTCTTTCGTTAAAAATTTCTCATATTTAAGAAAAAAGATATTTCAGTTTGTGAACAATTACACCAAACATTCATTTAATCACTAATGCCAAGTTACTCCATTTTGTCCAAAATAATAGAAGGATATCTAACCCTTTTGTGCAATATAATTTCAATAAATAAAAGGCCTCCACGACCTTAGCAAATATGCAAAGTTGTTTGCTATATTACCTGAAAAATAATCTCAATATTTATTTACAAAGAATTTGAAAATAAAAATGATATTTCCAAGTCTAACCTCGAGACCACAACGAGGTGTATTAGCCAAAATTGCAAAAACAAAAACAAAAACAAGAAATTAGAAATGTCTCTGGAAAAAAATCACAAGTCAAACACATGCATCAAAATTAAAGAATTGTTATATATCCACCTTAGTTTCTTATATTTATATCTAATGTTATAATTATGTATATTTCTTAGTCGGAACAGTCATTCAAAATTCAGAAGACTTTTAAAACGCCAAATGTGCAAAGTAATTTTAGGGTTTTTGAACTCTTATGGTATAGTTAGTGGGTTTTTGAACTCTTTATTTAAAATCATATTCTCGTGACATATTTATTTATTTTCAAAAATAAAAAAATAAAAATATATCCATTTTTGTAATATCATGAAAAATTTACCTTAAAATGGTGTAAAATCTGTAGTTATTGAGTCATATTATAGATAATGATAAAAAGTTATGGCTTACATCTAACAATATTCCAAAATTACACTAATCCATAAAAAAAAAAAAAAAAAAAAAAAAAAGCTTTCTATATCACAGTACTATTATGAATATACGAAATCAATGTTTTCTATATCTTGTTAATCATTGATCTCTACTATTTCTCATCTTTAATTTGGTATGTCTCCAATTAGAGTGGCTATGATTACCTTTGTTTCAAATATAGGCGTGTGATTACATTCATAGAATGTGTTGTTTTTTTCCACTGCCATTAATGTAACAATTAGTAATTCTACATAGATTCAAAATTAGGTTTTTCTCTATAATAGTGTTATTCATATTAGTATTGTCGAATGGGCAAAAAGAAATTATTATCGAAATGGGTAAATCATGTCAGTCTGACACATTCTTATTACTAAGAAATCGTGATAGCTGGACACGATTTCATTCAAGCAGAGAAAAAAATCATGCAAGATAGTGACAATTTTTGTGTTAAAATTGAAATCGTGTTTAGCTGAAATGATTCAATTAATACCTTAAGTGAAATCATATGCATATGACACGATTTCTTTGTACTTGTATTTCAAAAAGAAAAAGTTGAAATAATTAATTATAATTAATTGGAAATAATTATTTATAACTGGAACTTTCATTTTGAATTTAATTTTCAATCAAATAAATAAAATAAATGTAAGATTATGATTTTGAAATAAAACTTATTGATTCTAAATATCATTTTTATTGCATTATTTAAATATACGCTTAATGTATTTAATGATAATCAGAATCAATATATATATATATATATATATATATATATATATATATATATATATATATATATATATAAGTACTTGATGATAAGAACTAAGAGTTGAAGTTTAACCAATCTTAAGCAGCTATACAAATAAATAATCCAAAAGATGCTTTGCAAATTCTAAGTGGACCAATCACCAGGTCAAGGGCCCAAAAACTGAAAGAGGCATTGATTGGGCTGATTCAAGACATTTTGACTGCACAAACAAAGTCTAAGATTGAATTGAAGCCTAATCACGTTCTTAATTTGATATGGGCTGATGAAGGAATTAAATTAAGTAGATTTGGGCTAAAAGCAAGTCATTTAAAGAGAAGAGCCCATAGAAAATGAATCACCAGATTTAATTTAAGTGTACATGGGCTATTTTGGGCTTAGGTTAAAATCTGAAGAGTCATCCATTATTTTGTGGACAAATTTTAATTTTTTTTTATTTTGATGTATTTTGATTAATTTTCCATAGGACTTAGAGTAGTCATGCTTAGTAGATTGTGTTTTTCGTTTTTCCATTTTATGTAATTAATTAGTTATCTATAAGTGTGCCAAAAAGCTACTGCTGCATTAAATTTGGAGGCTTCTAGGCTAATGAAGAGTTAGGTTAGCTTTTAGAAGCTAACAAAAGTCTATTTAAGTCAGAAAACACATGTAAACAGAAACCTGAATTTGAAATACGAATTTGATTCTGAAAATTTCAGAAGTGAGAGTTTCTCTCTTGAGTTCTTCATTGGACTTGCAACTTATCAAGGGTTGATCATCCTTGTGGCGTTTTTCATACTTTAGGGTCTTTGCTACGTTTCTTTTCCGCAAGACAAGGGTTCTGAGTAGATCATCCTAAATCTGAATACTTAGGGATCTTGAGGCATTCAAATACTCTTTGTTGTGGGTTCTGGAGATTATTCCTAATCGGGTTCACATCATTTGGTAATTAGAGATTCGTTCCTAGCAGTCAGGTTATATCTTCTATTGTTTTACTAGTTATCTTGTTCTGGAATCTTTGTATTCGTTTGTTAATCCCATTTCTAAAAAAATAGAAGAAAAAAAAATAGCATACAAAAAAAAGCAAAACAAAAAAGAAAAAAAAGAGAAGTATTATAGCATTTTGTGTTTCTGTTTTAGAAAAAGAAGAGTCATATTCTGTATTTGTGGAGAATATTTTTGTATTTTAAAGTTAGGACCCTTGTTCCAAAAAGTATTGTATCATTCTGCTTGGTGTTTGCCTAAATTGAGTTGTAAGACATTTTAAGAGCTTATAGAGAGGACTGAAAAAAAATATTCAAGAGTGTTCTAAAATTTTATTGGAATAGAAAAAGCCAAAAATAGAGAGCAAACACGAGTGTAGAGCGTCATCCTTGAGTGTAAACACGTGAGGAACAATGAGGAATATTTTTTTATCACTAACCTTTTTCATTTCAGGTTCTACAAATGGAAAATAGAGAGGAAAATTCTGGAGACTCATCAAACCTTGATTTTACTCTTAAAGCAATGTAGCAACAATTTGAGAGATTAAATATGGTGTTGGGAGATGAGAGACAGAATGGATAGGCAAGATGAGAAATTAGCCAATCTGCAAAATGATCAATTTGATGATGGGAATAGTTCAAGGTGAAATAGGAGAAATCATGGAGGGAGTGAAGATGAAGACTCTGGCAGAGAAAATAGAGGGGAGACAGAGGAGGAATATACAGTTGAGGGAGAAACACTTATAACTAGACATGTTCTAAATTCCCAAGTTAAAGCAGATGACATGGAACAACAAAGGGAGAATATTTTTCATACTCGCTGCCTCATCAACAATAAGGTGTGCAGTATGATCATAGATGCAGGGAGCTACACAAATGTTGCGAGTACCACCTTGGTTGAGAAGCTGAATTTGTCAACCCTTATCTGACTTTTTTTGGTTTTCCATAGTTTTTCCTTTAATAAATTATGGTGGCGACTCCATTATTCTTCAAAAAAAGAAATTATTTTTGGACAGCCGCCCCGTCGTGATCCTAGTTGCGACAACCCTTAAACATCCCAAACCTTATAAATTGCAGTGGCTGAATGAATGTGGGGAAATCCGGGTAAAGAAACAAGTTCTAGTTTCGTTTTTAATTGACAAATATAGTGATGAAGTGCTTTGTGATTTGTTCCTATGCATGCTGGACATTTACTGTTGAGGAGACCATGGGAGTTTGATCGGAGGGCAACAAAGGATGGTTACACCAATAGATACTCATTTGTGAGAAATACCAAAACCATCACCCTTGCACCACTTACTCCTAAGCAAGTGTATGAAGACCAGTTGAATATGAAAAGAGAAAGAGAAAAAATAAAAAGTAAGTAGAAAAGTGAGAAAAGTAAAACAGAAAAAAATGAGTGTGAGGTAAAAGAGAAACAAGAAAGAGGAGAGGCTAAAAGAGTAGAAAATTTTTATGCAAAGGCAAGTGAAGTGAGGGTAGCCTATTTTACCAAACAGCCAATACTTGTATTTGTCTACAAGGAGGCTTGCTTGACCTCTAATTCACTTGACCCCTCTCTTCCTAGTTTTGTTAGTTCATTGTTGCAGGAATTTGAAGACTTGTTTCCAGAAGAAATTCCTAGTGGATTGCCACCCATTAGAGGAATTGAACATCAAATAGATTTCATTCCTGGTGCAACTATTCCAAACCGGCCAACCTATAGGTGCAATCCTGAAAAAACCAAAGAATTACAAAAGTAGGTTGAAGAACTTTTGGCAAAAGGACATGTGAGGGAGAGCTTGAGTCCTTGTGTAGTTCCAGTTCTACTTGTGCCAAAGAAGGATGGAACATGGCGAATGTGTTGTGATTGCAGAGCTATAAACAACATTATGGTAATGATGGAGTATGCACCAACAACATTAATCAAAGAATAAAGAAGACAAAGAGCTAGAGGGAGATTAGGCCCATTTCATCCTATTTGGGCTTTTAATCAGCTGCTCAGGCCCAAATACAAACATGAAGAAATTCCTGTAGAGAAAATAGAGTATTAAGGAAAAGTCCTCTAATTTGAATGAATTGCTTAGAATAGTTTAGAATAATTTGGGCTTTGCATTTGGGCCAAGTATAATAAATTTGGGTCTTGTATTTTTGGGCCATGTAGTGTAAGTTTGGGCCTTAAGGTCCATAAATAATGTTGGGCTTGATCAAAGAGTCCAAGTAGCACAAGGAGCTATCTCCTTGTGCCACTTGTCACCACCTTGTGAGGGCCTTGGAGTACAAGCTAGGTTTGGAAAGCTTGTCATAGAAGCTAGGGTTAAAAGCTTGTCTTATAAACTACGGTTTCTAGACCTAGCTTCTCCCATACCCTACCTAGATAGCTTGCATGGGAAGCTAAGTGGCTCATCTTTTCTTCTATAAATAAGAGGTCTAGGAACCTCTCTTGTAGACTTGATTTGAGTAATGAAATGCTGCCAAATTTTCAACACATTGCCTTAAGTTTCACATTGAGTTTCTTTGCCTAGAAGCTAGAAGCTCTCTCTTGAAGGTTGGCCTAACATCCTTCAAGGCTTTCACTATATTCTTCACCAAAACCGTATCAAACTTCCCTTGCACGCTTTCTTCCATGGTGAATTCCTCCACATCCATTGCTTCTGCATCAAGAGGAGCTCCTTCCATCCAATGTTTTCGGTGCATTTGGCTTGAACATGCTCTTCATCCATTGGAGTGTGAGCTACAAGCTAAAGCGCCAATGAGCCTCTCCATCATTTGGTATCTAGAGTTTTGGTCTTCAAGAGCTAAATTCTTAATCCTCTCATTTTTGTTTTAGCTTTTCTGTGTTGTATACCACTATTTTTGCATGTCTTGAATGTTTTCCACCTATTGAAAGTGCTTTATTTCAATTTAAACGGTTCAAAACACATCAATCTTCTTGAACCTTCTAAAAATACATTGTTTAGGTGTTCTTATATGTGTTGCAAACTGTTTTTGATATTTCTTGTGTCTTCTTTGATTTTAATCGGTTCAAATTGTTCATTTTTGTTCTAGCTTTCAATTTTATGATCCATAGTATATGTCAAAGTCATGTATGGTTCCAAATTGTCATAAACTCCTTAGGTTTACACTTGTAGATTAGGTGTTTGTGCAAATGCTTATGCAGAAAATTATGAGCAGAATGTGTTAGATGTATTGTGTCATAGAGTGTGCTTTTGTGTGCCTTTTAATTTTGTAATTTTGAGTTCCTTAATTCACTATTGATCATTAGTGAGTTTCTTCGAGTTATAATACTCCTATATGTCTTGTAGTTTGTTCAAAAATTCTTTGGAATCCATAGGTTTCTTGACTTTGTTCTGAAACTGTTTGCATCTTTGATCACTGACTTGGACGATTTACTACCACTGGATTCTTACGTGTTTTCAAGTGAAATTTTGAGAGAGGTTTGTTAAGATGTTAAATATGTTGTGTTGAAAAGGCACATTCAGATTCAAAATACAACAAAAGACATAAATTGAAAAAGCTAAATGTTGTTGATGTTTAGAGTTCTGACGGAATGTGTTGTTGAAAATAAGATGGCCAATGTTCAAGATGGGGGGTGAATTGAACACTTAAAAACTTTTTTAAACCTTAAAAGTTTGAATGAGTATTCTTATCAAACTACGATTGCACAAAACACTATTCAAACAGATTTCAGCAAACTGTAATTTTAATACTGCAGTAGTAAAACAGAAGCAATAGACAATAATTCTTTTTTATCAGAAATGAATTTGGCTAAAAATAAGATTATCACAAACCAACTTGAAACAATCAGCCAATGATTAGTCAAAATAGCAAACAAAGTACTTTTCAATGTTAATGAAAATGAACAAGCAACTCAGATTATATAAGAAATAAGCAACTCAACAAATTCAATAGCACTATAGAGTTCCACTTTATACAGTAATAACAATGGTCAATCATCAAATACAAGGTTACAGCAGTAATAAACCTGTTCAGAATTTTCTACAGCTAAAACAGTATTGCAACAGAGCAAGTTTCTCAATTATATTTCAAGTTACTGAATTTTGATTACAGATTCAATTTACCAGTATTTAAAAAAATTAAATCTAAAGAATTATTAGAATTAGAAAAAACCAGTTTTATAGTACTACACAACAGTGCTTCAAGTTAATTCCAATTTACAGTTCAAGAATGAATCCAATATGCTCAAAGAAACACAAGACAATATGATTGATAATCCAAGTTTGACAATCTTTAGTAAGATACAAATTTTTTTAATCCTTTAAGATGGATTTTAGCCAATTAAAGAAACAACCCGAATGTCAATTTTTAAGTGTGTTCAGAATTTCAACAGATTGTTCTTTAGGTTTAACAGATTGTTCTTAGTGGCAGAATATGAATTTACACAACTGCAGAACGAAATTTAAAAGAGTAAGGGTGAAAAGAATTGTACAGATGTTTTTATCCTGGTTCACCCAACCACTTGGGCTACGTCCAGTCCCTTGCAACCACTTGCAAGGATTTCCACTAATTCAATTGCAGTTTATAAACAAATCACACAAGAACCAATCTTGAACCTACAAGATTGTCTTCTACCCCCTTGTGCAGTTCCTCACCACACAAGATGCTCACACACAGTGCAATTGTAGTACACCACTGTAGATTTGAATGCAACACAACAATACAATAATTAAATTACAAATTTCCCCCAATTCCAATGCCTAATCTCCTTATTAAGCAAAACCTAATTGAGAAACTACGCAACACACAATACAATTCCAAAATCCACAAACACAGCAGCCAATTACAATAAGAAACATCAAGGAAGAATACTTATCTTCCCCGAATGAAGTTGTCAAAATCACGCCATGCTCTTATTCAAGTGTTGAAAATCTTGATTCCTTTTTGAAAATCGATTGAAAATTCTTCTTCTCTGTGTATGTTTCTATCAAGGAAAGGTTTCTCCAAATCTTTGAAAAATTTTCTCATGGTCTATTGGGGTTTTTTTAAAAAAAAAAAGCGTCAGCCCAAAAACGCGCCAACCCATGCGAGTAATTGGTATATTGACACAACTAGATGCATGATACTACAAACCTAGAATCATACCTACCCAAACCTAGATTATAAAACCTTCAAGTAATTTCTTCAACAAATTCTTCTATTTTCTTCATCATGTGTAATTGTGCCTCTGTGATTGAATTACCGCATCTAATCCAGTGACTGTCAATTCCTCAAATTTGGAGTAATCATTGTTTGAGATGTTAGGAATGTAGGGTAAAAATTTGGTGATCTAATTTCAAGTAATCAGACTGTGATAAATTTTGCAAACATTAGTAGCCAAAGAACTTTTGCAACTGGAAAAATTGCATTACTGTGCTGATGATTTGCTTTCTGTAAAAAATTACTACACCTTATCCAATGATTGTTTTGTGCTAAATTGTTGTGTTAAATAATTTCAATATGTTGAGAATATGTGGTAAAAATTTCGTGCAAAAATTTTCTCTAGATTAGTCACAACAATGTTTTGAATCAAGACTGCCAGGAGCCTAAGTGCCAGAGAAGAAAAAAAAAAGAGAAAAAACATGAAACAAAAGGCTCTCGGTCCTGAATTTTTTAGGTCGATTCCAGTGTTGTTTTGAGCCAAATTTTTGCAAGGAGTTTCATTTAAGTGTTGAGAAGTTGAGATAAAAATTTCGTGCAAAAATACATTGCAAATTGCTTACCATAAATTGCACAAGTGACGCTGCCAGAGAATTAGCGTATGAACTGGAAAACTGCCATGGTACTAAAATTTCTCACTGTGTTGGATATAGTCCGAGTGCAATATTGGTCCGTAATTTCTAACATTTGGAGTGGACGTTCCTTACTGTGTTGTGAGTTTGTGGTTAAAATTTCAAGACAAAAGGAGAACTATACTGATTACCATAAATCACGCACATATTGCTGCCAGGAGTGAATTCTAGTCTTTTTTTGTTGTTTCTTAATCTACTCTATAGCCATTCCTAGATCATCTTTTGAGTGCTAAACTTACGTTCTTAGCTTTAATTCTTGTTTTTCATTTCTAATTACACTCCTTTGCGTTTTCATATAATCCTTTGAGTTGTACTATTCAAATTAGCTTTTATTGCTTTGTATTTGTGAACTCATGTGAATTAGTACTTTGGTGAAGCATTTGAGTTGAATTGGCCAATATATCAAGGGCGGAAATTCAAGCACTATTGGAGAATGATCCACAATGAGAAATGAAGGTCATGTGTAGAAAAGCTTATTGAACAAGCACACCAAAAAGGAGTGATACACTAGTGAGGCAAAAGAACAAACACAAGGAGTGCATAGTCTAGGAATTTTAATTTTCAACAAAAATTTTCATTGTATACAATTTGAGTTATATTTACAAAACTCTTATCATTAGTGAAATAATTCAAAACGTGTAGACGGTGAAGTGTTTCTAAGGTCCTTGTGCCGAAGAACTTCACCTTAGGATTCAACTAGTTTTAAGCATTACGTGTAGACGGTGAAGTGTTTCTAAGGTCCTTGGTTCCAAAGAACTTCACCTTAGGATTCGGTTAGCTTTAAGTTTTCCAAGCATTAGTTTTATTTCTTTTGTTTCTTTCAATTGTGCAAGCTGACTAGTTTTATTTTCATTGAGTCGCCTTTGTTTGTGACTTAGTGGTCTTATTGTAAGAACAATTGGAAAGGTACATTGGGCAAGGCTCTGGCTAAGGAAAGTCTTGGTACTTAAGTTGTCCAAGTGACACACCTCACTTTCCTAGGAGACCCTCTAGTGTGCTAGACTAGTTTGTCTTATCTTGAGAGCACTTCTTCACAAAATTTAAGATGTCTCGACATTCCTTTCACCATAGTGGCAATGAGTCTCAGGACAATACATCAGATTTTTGAAAAAAAATTTGGAAGAACTTCGGATTATGAAAATAAACACTAATGTACAATTTGTTATTATGGCGGAAGAGTTAAAGACCTTAAAGAAGAAGGATCACCAGTATAAATCGAAAACTAGTTCATCAAAAAAATATTATTATTCTAATAGTAAGGATGAAAAAACCGAGCGGAATAGCATGAGAGCAACTGATCACTATCAGCCTAACCCTTATCACCACCCCAAGAAAGAAAGAAAACCTAAAGAAACTAGAGTAGATCTTCCCCATTTTCATGGTACTAATGATATAGATACATTATTGGATTGGGAAATGAAGGTGGAACAATTGTTTGAGTGTTTTAATGTGAGTGAAGAAAGGAAAGTTCCCCTGGCTACTCTTAGTTTCCAAGGTCATGCATTGCATTGGTGGACTGCCTTAGTAAGGGATAGACTTCTTCATCATGAACTGGCCATAGCATATAGGAATGATCTTAAGAGTGCCCTTAGAAGAAGACATTCCTTCATACTATCATAGTGAACTCATGGAAAAACTTCATAGGCTTAATAAGAAAAACATGAGTATTGAACAGTATAGGCAGAAAATGGAATTGTATATGATGAGGGCAGGAATTAGAGAACATGAAAATGTAACTGTGGCTAGATTTATAAGTGGATTGAGTCTGGAAATAAGAGATAAAGTATAACTTCTCCCTTATAGGGATTTCCATACTTAGTGCAAATTTGTATAAAGGTTGAATAACAAGTTTTGAGAAAAGGCACAAGTCGAAGTTCCTACTCTAACTCTTATTCCAAGACTAACTATGAGAGGGAGGGAAAATCTTTAAGCGAAAAACCAAGAGAGAATCCCACCAAAGCCATAGTTCAAGAGACTGGTAAGAGAGAAGAGGAGAATAAGAAGATAGAAAGAATAAAAAGACTAGAAAATCATTTAGCTCACTTAGGTTATGAACTTAAAGGGATAGAGCTTATAGAAGAAAAATTAAATAGAATGATTCACAAGGAAAAAGAGAGAAAAGAAAAAGAGCGGAAAGAAATATGAGAGGAAAGAACAAGAAAGACAAGACAAATGTTGTTTAGAGCTGAACCAGACATTGGTATAAAATCCTCTTCTTTAGAACCATCTTGTGAGAAGTTGAGTGAACCTTTGTCTGAAGCTGAAATAGATGTTGACTCCTCTTCCATAGAAAAATCTTGTGAGGAGTTAGTTGAAGAGAAACCATTGTCTAGGGATATCGACACAAACTCCTCTTACACAGAAAAATTTAGTCAGGATATATTTGTAGAACAATCTTTGTCTGGGGCTGAGCTAGACATTGAGACAAAAACCTCACTCATAGAAAAACCTTGTGAGTTGCTTGAAATTAAACAAAATGACCAAAATATTAGGCAAACTCATAGGGTAGAAAAATATTCAAAAATTAAAAATAAAAGTATCCTTAAGATCATTTGTCTAGGTTTAACATCAGGTAAAGGGTACATTTACTTGGGAAGACAGGTTATTTTCATTTGTATTTTTAAATGTTATGAGAAAATGCCATCTGTTTTACTATTTTCATGTTTTTATAGGATGGTGTTTGATCTTGGAGGAAATCGTGAATAAATCAACAATAATAAAGCTTTTGTCCGCAACATATTGTAAGATATGAGGACAGATCCCTTTCAAGAGGGAGGGGATGATAGAGTACGCCCCAGCGACATTAATCAAAGAATAAAGAGGCATTCAAAGTCCAATGGGGTACAAATGTACACCCAAGTCGAACACACAACAAACCCTGTATAGCCTAACTTATGGGGTATACATGATTATATTAGTTGAATTTGGAAAGCCCTCACTCTAATGACAAATCTATAACATGAAAAGCAATGATAAATGTCTAACAACTAGCCTGTATCTACTCAATGAGTTAAGAGACAGAGCTCAAATACGTGAAGAAGCTTGCAAAGATTGAGCCTCCCAGAAGTACAACTCTAAAGTATAACTAAGAAGGTTTCACCTATGAGACCTCATCGATGAGGAGTGATGCTCGAAAAAATAAGGGAAAGCCATCATCCAATTGGAAAAGTCCTTTCTAACCCACTTCAAAGTAAAGAATGGAGCTTATCGTCTATATCACCTCTAGAGAGACCTAATTCCAAGAACATGGAACACAACACACCTCAAATTTTAGTTCAGTTAATTTAGAGATGTGCATGCACTCTTTCCTAACTTAGTCATTTTTTTTCAAGGAGAGATTTGGCCAATAATGTTTTAACAAGGCACATTTTGGCAATAAAAGTTCATTTTATACAAACATTATGTGTAGAGTACATTTCAAAATGTTTTGACGAAAGAATTTTCGTTGTGATCCCTCCCAAATAACAATATGCTAACTCAGCCTAGGACACTTTACAATGATCCCTTCCAAGCACGGAAAAAATATATCGGCGTAGGAAGTTTTACTACCCATGATTTCTTCCGATTATTGCAGAAAGTGATTAACAATGAATATAATGGAGGGCCACTTGGAAGACCATAGATAGGGCCACTCACAAAGGCAATGGCTAGAAAAATCGAGGAGGGAGAGGGGTATCTAAAGACTCTTCTCTTATGGAGGAAGCTTACGTGGGCTAAGTTTTGGGCCTAAAGTGAGGGTTTTAGCCCTAAGGTGTAGCCCTCCTCACTAGGGAAGTCAAAACCTTAATTGAGGAGGTCAAAATGGAGTCAACCACGACCTGCCACAAGCCTAAATGGCTATTCACACATCAAGGGAATTTGAACAATATGAGACTTTGGACATGTGTATGTGCGGGAATTATAACTACAATTAAGACTCATGATCAGAACTCATTTGTGTGTTGTTGACTTGTGCATATGAATGGACTATTCAAGCTCTAAAGTTTTAATTTATTTATCTAATTTTTAAATTTAAGATTTATCTCTTTTTATTTTAGTTTTTTTTTCTCCTTTCTCTTTACCATTTCATATTTTTGATAATTGATTTATGTTAATAAAAATTATTTGATTAAACCTAATTCAATTCAAATTCAATAAGTTATTCATTTGAAAAATTTCACCTAGTTTAAGTGTTATACTAATTAATTTATAATCAATTAAATGGTGATAATTGATTGTTGAATCTAAATGATAAATTGGTTTATTATAATCTTCTTAATTCAATGTCTTTTTAGTTTCAAATTTTATTTCATGTTTCAATTCTAAACAAATAACTCCCCTATGTTTATTTGTAATCCATACACCTAATAATGTTTGATAAATTGCTAATGACTAATAATTTTATGAAGAAAACCTAGGTTTGTTCCAACCTAATGATATTTTAGTGTTAATTGAAGAGCTTGTGAATTAGAGTCTTCACATAAAGTGCATTCTACTATATTATCCTTTGGATATGTGATATAAGAAAAACCAAAAATTAGTGACAAAAAAATCGGTCACTAAATGATCGAAATGGGTCAGTTGTCAAAACAGTAACCAAATTATGCGACTCCTCGTGCAAATTTGCATAAAAACATAAGATTAATTCTGGAATAAAATTAGTAGAACAAGAGATATGAATTTAAGAAAGATTGGACAAATTCTGGAAAAAAAATAACAATGCAGAAAGAAATAAAGTAAAAGGATCAGATTCGAGTGAAGGAAAACTTGGATGCAACAAACGATTGACGTTTGATAACCCTTACGATCGCCACAAGAATTGAGAAATTCTTGATAAGATCAGATAATTTAAGATAGAACCCTAGCAGAGAATATCTCACGTTTCTGAAAAGAAATACACCCCAAAAGTCCCTCTTTCATTCAAACCCAAATGATTTATACAATTTTGTTCTCAAGTACTAAAAACATATAAAGATAAATAAATTATCAACTTATAAACCTAGATAAAATGCCCATGTGGTTAATAGAGACCTAAAGAAGTGAAAAGTCTTAGTCTCAAAATCAGCCATAGACATTTTATAATCACTATTATTATTTATTTATTTTTAATTGTCTAACTAACTATTGACCTTCAATTATTAGTATATTTTGAATTATGATGGCCTCTAAGTCTTTCTCTTTAGCTGCAGCTTCAAAGATTATTGCCACCACTTGTTGTAATGACTCCTCTACCTTCTTAGCCCTTGCTCTAGTCATAAGCCATCCCAATCCTTGCAAAGATTCTTCAATTGGAGTTTGAACTTGGACTTGGGCCTGGATGTCCTCATCATTCCCTCCTTCTTCGAAAGCCTTTGGCCTCAAACCTCTAAGCTCATTGTCTGCATCATATAGAGAAAGATCAGACACATTAAAGGTATTATTAACATTATACTCACCTAGCAAATCAATTTTATAAGCATTATCATTGATTTTGGCCAACATTTGGAAAGGTCCATCTCCTCTTGGCATTAACTTAGATTTTTTCTGAGATAGAAATCTCTCCTTCCTGAAATGCACCCAAACCCAATCATCTGGCTCAAAGACTACCTTTCTCCTTCCTTTATTTGCATGCTTAGAATAACTTTCCACTTTCTTCTCAATTTGTGTTTTTACCTTCTCATGGAACTTCCTCACAAATTCAGCTTTTGCCTTGTCATCCTGATGCTTCAAAACAAACAATGGTAATAAATCAAGAGGAATTAAAGGGTTAAATTCATAAACAATTTCAAATGGAGAAAATTGAGTAGTACTATGGACTGTCCTATTATATGCAAATTCAACATGAGGTAAACATTCTTCCTAAGACTTAATATTCTTTTTAATTACAACCCTTAGAAGAGAAGAAAGAGTTTTATTTACTACCTCAGTTTGCCCATTAGTTTGGAGATGGCAAGTAGTAGAAAACAAAAGTTTAGTACCAATCTTACCCCATAAAGTCCTCCAAAAGTGGCTTAGGAACTTAGAGTCCCTATCACTCACAATACTCTTAGGTAATCTATGGAGTCTTACCATCTCTTTGAAGAACAAATCTGGCACATGACAAACATCATCCGCATTTCTGGGAATGGGATGTCTATATTTGATGGTGGTGTTGTTGATGGCTCTACAGTCAGAACACATCCTCCAAGTTTCATCCTTCTTAAGCACTACAATCACTAGAACGGCATATGGGCTCAAACCTTATATGGCCCATCCTTTGTGAATTAAGTCCTCCACTTGTTTTTGAATCTCCTTGGTCTCTTGTGGATTAGTCCTATAGGTTGTCCTATTGGGTAATACAGCTCCGGGAACTAGATCAATGTGATGTTCAATCCCTTTCAAAGGTGGTAAACCGGGTGGTATTTCCTTGGGAAAGACATCTCCAAATTCCTGTAATACAGAATCAACACCACTAGGAATTTTGTTAGAAACATTAGAATTCAAATTGAGTTATTTACCATAAAGCATGTAAAGTGGCTATTTTTTTAGCAAAGCTATTTTTACTTCACTAACTTTTACTAACAAACTCTCTTTTATCTCTTTTTTTTTCACTTTTCTTTTCTTTTTCTCTCAATTTTTTGTTCTCTTGCTCTCTTTTCTCTCTCAATTTGTTTTGATCCTCACACACCTCTTTGGGAGACAAAGACACAAGTGTAACTTTCCGCTCATTATACACAAAAGAATACTTGTTAGAGTATCCATCATGATTAGCTTTTTTGTCAAATTGTCAAGGCCTTCCAAGAAGCACATGACTTGCCTCCATTGGTACCACATCACATAAAACAGAATCATGATATTTTCCAATAAAGAAACAAATATTCACTTGCTTGTTCACACCTATCTCACCATCTTCACTAAGCCTTTGAAGCTTATATGGTCAGGGATGAGGTTTATTTCCAAATTCAGTTTTGAAACCAATCATGAACTAGCAACATTAGTGCAACTCCCTCCATCAATAATGAAGGAACAAACCTTATCTTGAATTAGACACCGTTTATGGAAGATGTTCTCTCTTTGACTTCTTTCATTCTCCTTTGAAAGGTTTCCCAATAACCTCCTCACCATAAATAAATCTCCTTCAACTACAAATTCTTCATCATACTCTTCCTCACTTTCTGCAGCAGATTCTGAAGAGGATTCACTAACAATCTCTCCATCTTTAACCAACATGTTCCTTTTAGTTGGACATTCAAAAGCTATGTGACCTCTCCCCAAACATTTGAAACATTTAATATCACTACTTCTTGTTTTCTTTGGAGTCTTATTGGACTTATTTTGTGTCCTTTGAGGGGTAGTAGCAGATGCATTGGATGAAGCAGCTCCCTCCTTCTTTGATTTGTCCTTCCAACCTGTTTGGTAAAAGTTAGAAGAACCTCTCTTCATGGTGCCTTTTCTCTTGAGTTGCTGCTTTACCTTGATAGGTTGATGCACTAATTCTTCCAACTCAACATAATTTTGCAACTCCACAACATCTCTAATGTCACTATTCAGCCCATGTAGAAATCTAGCCATGGTTGCCTCCCGTTCTTCATTGATGTTGGCTCTAATCAAAGACACCTCCATCTCCTTATGATACTCATGTACACTCTTACTACCTTGTGTAAGTCTTTGTAGCTTGTTATGCAAGTCCCTATGAAAATGGGATGGGACAAACCTCCTTCTCATCAATCTCTTCCAAGTATTCACCAATGAATCTCCATATCTTGTCCTCTCTTTTTGCAATTGGTTCCACCAAGAGAGCATAATCAGTGAATTCCATAGTTGCCACCTTCAACTTCTTTTCTTTTATATAGTTGTGGCATGCAAATAATTGTTCAATCTTCATTTCCCACTCCAAATATGTGTTATTGATATTTCTTATTAAAAACTCTTCCCCAAATTGTTGAATAGAGAAAACAACAACATCTGCACAATCACTAAAGAAATATTTATAATTATTTTTTCCTTCCTTTTTCTTGATCATTTTTCCCTTTAAATGAGGGAATTTGTATTTTGACTCCCTCAATTCTATCCTTTCTATGTTCATCTTCATGGCCTCTTCTTCTCCTTCTATCTTATCTTCTCCTATCTCCATTATGATCATTTTCATTATTATTCATTTGATTCTCTATTTGTTCAATTCTTTCATATAGTTCCTCACATCATTCTTTGCAATTGTATAGTCCTAGCATCAAGTGGCAATCTTTGAGCTCCCTCAAGTTGAGTATTACCTTCACCACCTGTTCCTGCCATACTTCAAGAAAAGAACCAAAATGTGAAGTAATAGGACCTCACCACTCTTCTCACGTGTTTGCACTCAGAGATGTACCACTTGTGTATAGTGCTCTCTATTATGGTTTTTTCTCTAATGTTTCACTCTTGCCTTTTACCACTCCTTCCTTGACTTTAAGTTCTTACTTGAATCAAACAATCTATAACCAATAATTGTTGTTAAGTGCAGCAATCATAGGGCTTAAACAAAATTTAACAGTCAAAAACAGCAAGGAAGTAGTAAAGAACAATTTTACTACCAATAAACAAGCAAAACAAACATTAATTTTCTGGAAAAACAATGATTAGAGAAAACACTTGACACTTAGGAATTTTATCAAACAATTGGGATGCACTTAAATTTAGAATACAGTTGTTGTACTCTTTTTTTTAACTTTTGTTATAGATTTTTTTTTACTCAGGACAAAAAACACATGAAATTGCAACAAATGAGAATGGAATTATACAAAAATTCCCAATAAAACGAGCATATATTTAACACTTAACAACAACTTAGCCCAAATCACATGGATTGAAAGGATTTATATGATTGAACAATGATGAACATGTGATGAAAACTAAGAAAAGAAATGTAGTACAGAACCAAAATTGAAGAAAAATTGACACACCAAAAAATTGAAAGACAAATTATGACCAACCTTGCTCTGATTACCAACTGATGCGACTCCTCGCGCAAATTTGCACAGAAACATAAGATTAATTCTGTGAGTAAGATTAGTAAAACACGAGATATAAATTTAAAAAAGATTGGACAAATTCTGGAAAAAATAACAATGCAGAAAGAAATAAAGTAAAAGGATCAAATTCGAGTGAAGGAAAAGTTGGGAGCCACAAACGATTGACGTTTGATAAGCCCTTACAATCGCCACAAGAATTGGGGAATTCTTGATAAGATCAGATGATTCAAGGTAGAACCCTAGCAGAGAATATCTCATGCTTTTAAAAAGATATACATCCAAAAGTTCCTCTTTCATTCAGACCGAAATGATTTATACAATTTTGTTTCAAGTACTAAAAACATATAAATTATCAACATTACAAACCTAGATAAAATGCCCCTGTGGTTAATAGAGACCTAAAGAAGTGAAAAGGCTTGGTCTCAAAATCAGCCATAGACATTTTATGATCACTATTATTATTTATTTATTTTTAATTGTCTAAGTAACTATTGGCCTTCAATTATTAGTACATTTTGAATTATGATGGCCTCTAAGTCTTTCTCTTTAGCTGCAGCTTCAAAGATTGTTGCCATCACTTGTTGTAATAAATCATCTACCTTCTTAGCCCTTATTCTAATCATAGGACCTCCCAATCCTTGCAAAGATTCTTCAATTGGAGTTTGAACTTGGACTTGGCCTGGATGTCCTCATCACCAAACAACATCAATCACTATTTTGTTTGTCGTTGATGTATGGTGACCAAATTAATAACCGAATCAGTGATCGAATTTTTGACAAATTTTAATGGTTACTAAATTGGAAACTAATGTTTTTTTTTAATTTTAATTTTTTTCAAAAAAATATAAATATGATAAATGTAGTATTTGTACAATTTCATCATAATATCAAAACTTTGATAAAGATGTTTTTTTCAGTCAATCATCCAAAGAAGTTTATAATGATGATATATAATTAAGATTTAATAAGATTCAATGTAATTAATACAATAGTAATAAAAAGATCAAATTTGGCATCCTTCAAGTCAATCATCCAAAAAATAAATAAAATTATAATGATGTTACATAACTAGGATTCAATATACACAATACAATAGTACTGAAAAGATCAAATTTAAGAAAAATAAAGTTCAATTCATATTTCAGGAGATTGAAAATTTATCTTTTCCGTCAAGAGGTGCAACATTTTTTTATTTTGTTGAATGTCTCTCTCATTATTGATATTTTTTCACGAAGTTCATCCCTTATAGTTTCAACTACAAGTAACTTGTTTTCTAATTATTCAATCTCCTCCTTCATGACCTGCGCAGATGAAGATGTAAAATCCTAATAAAATTGTCTCCCAATTGCATCCAAGTCCATACACCTTGCCTTTGTTAATTCCAGCAACTTTACACCAAAGTTGTAATTCATCAAGCGAAGACACTCTTGTAGTAGATGTTGATTGTGATGCTTCTTTCCTTGCACAGATGAACATCAAAATAAAATTGATAATAAATTAGAAAAAATACAAAAAAAATACACTAGTGTTGGACAAATTGACATCACCTTTGTGTGACTTACATCCACATCTGGTGATCTTTGATCCACCCATGTTTTGTCCCTTTTCTGTTGGTGTGTATAACGGAACAACTCTTATGGGGTAGGAGGTTTTCCATTCAACTTTGTCTAAGATAAGGTGAACAAAAGTATTAATTTAGAAATGAAAATACGTACCACAAAAAAAGGGTTTCTCAAGTTATATATGAATGAAATTAAGAATACTAAACCACAAATACAAAGAAAATGTATATTTACTTCTAGATTTTACTAATGGACCGAGTTTGACAACATGTTATCATGCAACCAAATTGGAACTAGATAATTTTGTGTATGCTGTCAATAACCAAATGGCTTGAAGTTTCCATAATCTACATATATAGGTTAACTTCAAATTTTCCATCTCAAACAAAGACATGTAAAATTTTAACATGAACATGTGTAAACAAACTACCAACTACTATAACAATACAACAAATAACCGAAAAAATAAAGTAGTATTTGTGTACTATAATACTAATGGATGGTGTTGTAGGATTTCAAAAGTACAAAGATAAGAAAAAAATTACCAAATTTTCTTTATGTTGAGAAATGCTAATAAAGTCAACAGTATGAAGTGAAACTCCAAATCCTCGACAATCTAAAGCTCTATTCGCTTTTGTTGTTAAACTTTTCACTTTGAATGGTTTTGATCCCTAATGTTGGCATAAGTTATCCCATACATCTTCTACACCTTGCATTTCAAAGTTCCTTCTTTCCCACCTATGGTTAGGTGGAGATATATTAATTTTCTCTATAACAAAATAAAACAAGTTAGAACTATACCAAAACCAAGAATTTACAAATAGTTTTAAGGTTAAAAAACTAATATATATATATATATACACACACACACAAAAACATATACATACCATGAACTCTGTGAACTACATGTCTCTATTGATTTCTAGCACCTTTTTCCACGATGGCCATGGTTTAGTATAATGACTTTTGAAGATATCACCAATGACATTTGTTGTAAAATATGAAGGCAAGAATCTACACAAATATATAGTTATAAACACATGTTATATATAAAATTTGAACAAAACTTAACATTGTTAAAATTTAAGCGATTTATCCATATCTATCAATTGTCAAAACAACTTTGTCACTAGTGCTTTGGACATCTAATACATTTTGATTATCCTCATAAGTGAATGTTTCATCTGTTTGAGGGTTAGATCTTTGAAGGCTTTGTCGTGAAATACCAGGTGGACTAGGATCTAATGCTTCAAGTGGTGAGTAGCATGTGCTCCCAGAGGTGGAGTAGTAGCATATAGCCCACTGGTGGAGTAGAACCAACATGTGTAGTAGAGTGAAAGTGTGGTCCAAAAGTAGTTGAATGAAAGTTTGGTCCATTAGAATTTGCTCTATGTTGTGCAGTAGGACCAACATGCGGTCTAACTAAAGGGGCTTCACCAAAACAACCTCTAACTGAAGGAGTAGCTCTAACATGTCTATTGTTACTTGGTAACTGATTTAGTTGGTGTTTTAATAAATGACTTCTCAAAATTATGTGTGTGTGTGTCTATAACAAAAGGTCATGGGAAAGACAATGTTATTAAAATATTTGTGACATAATAAAAGCACATATTGATTAAGACAATAACATATTTGCTTACGTTTATTAAAGAGTCACCATAATTAAAATACAAAGATCATTCATAATTATCATCATCATCTTGCTCATAAAATTCATTATCATCACTAATATTAATGTTATCATCATTAGATATATATTCATTGTCAAAATCACTTTCCTCTGTATACTCTATTTCAGTGAGTTGTGTGTCATCTTCCATGTTATCTTGATTATGTTCACTTGATTTTGTACATCATTGTCTACTACTTCATATCCACCTTCATCATCTCTTAGTTAACCAAGTAGCTCATCATTTAACACATATTTAGTATTAGAAAGACCATCTTGATATGTAACCTCCAGTGTATATTGATCGTCAACCATACTTCTTGCTTTTGTTTTAATGACAACCCATCGATATACCTTTTCATTAATTTTTTGAGGATAAGGCATATAATATATCTGAATTGTATTTACTGCAAGTATAAAAGGATCATAGTTCAAATATCTTTTATGATGATGAAGCTCCACAATATCACATTCCTTGTGAACTTTTACAACACGGTTCCTTTCAAAATCAAACCATTGGCAGTTGAATAAAACTAATTGTTTTCTTGGTTCTCCTATGTATTCAAGTTGCAAAATCTCCTTAATGATACCATAATAATAAGTTTCTTAATCTCCACTATGCTCACCCTTAACACAAACTCCATAATTGATTGTTTGCTTTCCAATACTTCATTCTTTTATATGAAACTTGAAACCATTGACAAATTAAATAGGCCAAGTAAGAACCTTTTCCCTTAGAGCCCATGCTAAGTCATGCAAAAATGGACTTTGAACCATATTGTTCCTATCATGGACCTAAATGGCTGACAAGATGAAATCAAATATAGTCACAAGTGTAAAAACATATATTAATGCATGTAAATTTACTATTACTCGCACTTACATATGTTTGAAACCATCTAGAAAAATCGGAAGCAATCCTACTCTCGATTTCTCTTTGAGTGATATTTGGATTTACTATTTCTTGAAATTGTTCAAATATTCTAATGTTTATGCATAACATTATCTTAGTTATTATATACATGCTTAAAATATGTATGTCAACATAAATGAAGGTACTTACTTGATTGATGGTTGCACTTCTTGACAATTAAGCAATACACGTACATGTGCGGCTTCTAATTCTTTCTTATTAAATACCTACTTGAAGAAGTTCCACTACATCGACCAAGATGACTAAAAACTGTTGATGTTTGGTCCACTTCTTCATTTTCACCGCCATCATCATTGCGAATTATTTTATTTCTCCTTGTTTTCACATGAGACTCAAATAATATGAACAAAAATGAGAAGTCTCTTGCACCAAATATGCCTCACATATTGACCCTTCAACACGTTCCTTGTTCTTAACCATTAGTTTTAACTTATTTAAGTAGCTAATATAACATCATCATATCATTAATAACTAATTTCATACAAGACCAATTTGCTTGTTCAAATTAAATAAACTAAATATATTATCTCTCAAATGGATACATCCAACGATATTGAACAAGACCTCCTATTCTTGCTTCATAAGGTAAATAAATAGGTAAGTGTTCCATTGAGATGAAGAATGCAGGCGGAAAGAATCATTCCAATTTACATAATGTAATGACAATGTTATGTTCCATCAGTTACAAATCATTTACCCGCAAAACAATTGAGCACAAATCTTTGAAGAATTTACTCAACTATAGATTTCCAAACCTGATTTGGCAATGCACTAAAAGCAATAGGCAACAATTGCTGACAATCGTGACTTTTCATTCCAATCATTCTTCCTTGTTCTATGTTCACACATCTATGCAAATTTGAGGCATATGCATCAAACATTCTCAAGTTAGTAATCCATTTAAACACAACACTTTTTTGCTCCTTAGATAAAACAAAATTTGTTTTAGGCTTCAAAACTTTTCCATTAGGTAGATGTTGTAATTTTGACTCCTTTTTCTGACGATATTATTTTAAATCCATTCTTATGTCCATCACTGTATTAAAGACATTGTCAAACACATTTTTTTCAATATGCATCACATCAAGATTATGCCTTAATAGGTTGGAATTCCAATATGGCAACTCCTAAAAGATGCTTTGCTTTATCCAATAATGAGCTACACCACAACCATGACATGAAAATTGTACTTCCTTGGTTACTTTGGAAAAATAAGCAACTTGTTCCCACACATCATCCCTAGACAACATCAATGGAGGTTGAGAATATTCAATTTGATTCTTTAAAAATCATTCTTATTTCTTCTATATGCATAATCCGTAGGCAAAAATTGATGATGATAATAAAACCAAGAAAACATATGACCATTGTCAAACCAAAAACTCTTTGAATTATTTATGCAATATGGACATGTCAATCTTCCTTATGTACTCCAACCAGACAACATATCATATACAAGACAATCATTGATAGTCCACATTAATGCATCTTTCATCATAATTTTTTTATATGGCATATGTTAACAAACCTTCATTCCACAGTAGTTTTAACTCATCTATCAGTGGTTGCAAATACACATCTATTTTTTCCTTTTGGATTTTTTGGTCTAGGGATAATTAAAGTTAAAATCATGTATGGAGTAGTCATACACAATTTTGGTGGTCAATTATAGGGAGTTACAATCACTGGCCAAAAAAAATATGGTTTTCCTAATTGACCATATGGTGTGAAACCATCAGTACATAACTCTAACCTTACATTTCTTGGTTCAACTGCAAAACTAGGAAATGTTTCATCAAAGTGTTTTCATGCTTCTCCATCTAATGGATGACAAAACAGTCATTTCTTCCTTTTATTTTCAAAATGTCACCTCATATGTGGAGTAAAATTCATTGAGGCATATAATCTCCTAAGCCTAAGAATGAGGGGTAAATAATGCATTCTCTTCACATGAACATCTTTATGTTTACCCCTATTCATCCTATTTGTCTTGTAACGAGGTTTATGACAAAAATTACATTCTGTTAATTGTTTATCTTCATCTGAGTATAACAACATACACCTATAAATACAACAATCAATTTTTATTGCAGACAGACCAAGTTTTGAAACTAGTTTCAAGGTTCTATAATAATCTTCATGTATAAAGTTCTTTGTAAGATTGTTTCTTTCAAAAGAGCCAACATTTAATTAAAGGATCCATTTGGACATGTTTCCCTCTGATTTAATTGTCAATAATCTAACATCAACAGATAATTCAGTGTGATTAGTGTATCTTGGCCACAATGGTTTCTATGAAAAATGTAATAAATCATAAAACTTTTTTGCTTCAGTATTTGCAAAATCTTCATTTTGTTCATCATAATTAACTAAGAACTCTACACCAACTGCTTCATGAATTATGTGGTCAAAGTCTTGATTATGACTCTCGTGTACATGTGTAGATGAATTTGAATAAGTATTATACATATCACACAAAGTTATATCAATTTCTTCGTGAGATGTCTAATACCAATAACTAGGAATAAATCCCCTTCGATAGAGATGAACTTTAACGTCTTTAAAATCTAAGAAGTAAGATTTTTGCATGTAGTACATGGACATCTAATTTTCCCATTTGATAAATTTGTTTTCCAAGAGCAAAAGACACAATTCAGCCACACCATTTAAAAATGCTTCGGTGTAACCCTTTAGACCAGGTAAGAGCCTATTATACATTTTATGATTTTCATGAACATCCATCTGTCATATAATCAACCAATACCAAATTTTAATAACTAATATACCATACAATTTTATACACAATAAGACAATTATTTTTCGAAACTAGTATCTCACTCTGAAATTAGTTTAAATTGTTTTATTAGTTTAAATGTTTTAAAAAAACATTATTAAATTAAAGAAAATATAAATTATTTTTAAATTAATATTTTTTCAATTAACAACAAATTACTAAGAAAATAAATATATACATAAGATTGAGATTAGAACCTTTTTCTTTAAAAGCAGCCAGTAGAAACATAAAGGGATTGGATGTTATTTTACTATGTATTGGATAAATAAATAAATAAATAAATAAAGATGTTAAAAGATAATAAATTTTGAAAGCAAAAAAGATGTTTAAAGATAATAAATTTTTTTTATGTCAATTTTTTAGTTTTAAATTTATATGTCAATTTTGTTTATTGATAGCAATCAATCGAAAAGTGAGATTTTGAGACTTGTGATTTGCATGAGAAATTCTATTATATAATCTCACGTATAGTTGACATTTTCCATTTATGAGAAATAATTAAATACATGTTATCTGAAAATTAATTACATGATTTCTACTATCTAATATGTTTCTATTGTAATTCACTATTGTAATTCACTTTCTGATATTGATTAGAATAAATTAAGAAAATTGTAAACTTAAGAGGTAAATTTCACAAATAAAGAGTAAGATTACACAAACTTATGTTTTCTAATAAACTAAACCAATAATGAAGAGGGTATTACAAAAACCATAGCAAAGTAATTTTGCTAAAAATCCTTTTTAGCATAATATTTTTTAAAATTTTGCAATATTATTAGTTATTTTATCTTTTATGTCATTTAAAGTCTAAACTCATATTTTACTTCCTCTTTTCCTATATTTTTCATTATGCACAAAACTGTTCAACGAATTTCTATGAACTCAGTATCCTGGGTTAAGTTGCAAAAAAAACAAGTCAGAGCTAACATGTCATCAACATCTCAATAAAAACAATTTGTAGTCCTCCACTTAAAGTAAACAAAAGAAAATATTTGTTCATCATCCCATTTAAATAAAACATTAATAATGAAAAAAATCTTGAAAACAATAAAATTTACCTAATACCTCAAAAGAATAGATTGATGGATCACCTTCGATAAGGATTACTTTCAGCTCATACTTATGCTACCTATAACATCATTCAAATGGCAATGTGTTATTGTGGGGTGGGAAACAATGTTATTGTGTTTTTGGGGAGTGTTGGAATGTTTGTAGAAGCAGTGACAACATGAAAGTGCACATGTTTATATAGTACATTATAATATAATAATAGTAATGACAATGGAAAGTGGAGAATGTTCAAATGGTAATAAAGCTCGCAATCACGTGTCAACAAGTGATAAAGTAGGTCAAGGAGTGCTCAAAACTCAGCATGTCATGTACTTTTTATCATCCCCTTTAGTGCCTAATTACCCTCATATATCACTCATTTTATTGTCTGAAAAAAACAACCTTTCCAAATCTCCCTGGTTCTATCATCACTTTCTTGCAACTTTCAATAAAGTCATATCTTAATTTTTTAACTAAGGACATTTTTAACATGAGTCTTAATTTACTATTTGTTAGTCCCATTATATTTTTTAGTATAATCTTAGATATAAACTTTCATTATAGATGTGCTAATATATTAAGAACATTGATTATCCAATTTTGTAATCAATTCTCTAGAGATGTTCTTACTACCTGAAGCTTAACCAACACACTCAGTAAACTTTCTTTCATTCGCACACCTTCTCCACTAACAGTAGGTTCCCAAGAAAAGGGATATGCACTTAAATCAACAAATGTTCATATGGTACAAAACACTAAGGAATGTAAACAAAAAGAGATGTGTATGAGTGAAAATTTAGCATTTTGAGAAGCAAGAGAAATTGAACCCGTCCTTCCCAATCCATGTATCAGTGAGACATTCTCCCTGAAAACTACTGTGGTTTGGAGATTTTAATAGCTTTTATAGATGGAGCTTCAGGTCTTGATCCTTCCCCTTCAATAACTAGAAATACAGGATAAAAAACATTGAAAACTTTAGTAAAATATATCTCCATGTTTTGAGAGGGTTTCTTTCTCCTTTATTACAATTTTTAACTCTTCTAAAATTATTCATTCACCTTCTCTCTCATTATTATATAGTGAGTCAATAGTGTTTTAAAACCACAAAAAAATTAATGTCTACAAATCCATCACTCTTTTAACCCACAACAAGCACAAAAAAAAAAAAACATCAAACCCAACATACAAGTGACGAGCAGCAAGGAAGCAAAACAGTGACAAACATAATAAAAATTTGGAAAAAATATCATTACAATCATAATGAAATTTGAAGTGAAAAAGAGAAATTAGATGAGAAATAAAAAAAACTAAAATAATAATAATAATTAATTATACAATAGCCAATTTGGTGACTAATTTTTTGTGGCCATAAATTTGGTTACTATTCCAGTTACTAAATTACAAAAATAATTTTTAGTCACTGATAGTGACCACATTTTTCGGTCACTGATGTTAGTTACTATTTAACAATTTTCTAGTAGTGTCCACTTTATTATCATTTGACATTCTCCATCTACCTAAGCCCTTTTATGTTAGACCAAAATTTTATATCCTATTTATTTAAGTTTATTGAGGATCTTTTATCATTTTTAATAAATTTGTACTAACTTTGATCCTTTGATGTTTGAATTCCCACTTTTTTAATTTCATTATTTTTTTCACAAACCTAAAAAATAGTTAAACATGTAAGGGTAGTTTGTTTGGAACCAACTTTCAAGAAGACATAGTTAACTGATATATTTGGCATTCCTCATCTACCTAAACCCTTTTATGTCACACTAAAATTTTATATGCTATTTAAGTTTATTGAGGATCATTTACCATTTTTAATTTTACTAACTTTGATCCTCTAATATTTGAATTCCCACTTCTTTACTTTCGTTATTTCACAAACCTAAATAATAGTTCAACATAATTAAGGGTAGTTTGTTTGAAATCAACTTCCAAAAAGACATAATTAGCTCACTCAAAAGAAAAGTTGAACATTTTCTTTTGGTCAAACAAGGACATATACATGTATTTGTAAGGTATTGACACTAAAAATAACTATAAGACATAATATTTTGTTAAATTCGATAAATTTCAGGTGGGAAGGATGATAACCATAAAAGTAAATTATCTTCATCTTTTTATCTTAATTGTACTTGTAATCCTCTTTGTCGCAACCGGGCTCACGACGGGGTGATTAAAAATTAAAAGTTTAAAAAAATATTTAGATAATTAAATAGAGATTTGGAGTCGCCACTACAGTTTATTATGGAAAACCATAGAAAAACAAAAAAAAATGTCTACGAACCAGATCCCAAGATTCGGGAGTCGGTTACGTGCGGGGAAGGTACTAGCACCCCGCAACGCCCGTCCTAAGATGTTACCTTTAATCAAATTGATAGAAATAAGTATGGTTTTTTTTCTAAAGTATTATTTTTCCCAATTAAGATAACAATCCCATCAAATAATAAAAACGAGCAAGTATATTTATAAAAATGCCTATAAATACAAAGCAAATAAACAAAGAAAATATTTTATTATTTTTATTTGGATGATATTTGGTTTGTGTATTTAGGAAGTGGGGTTAACATCGCATAGAAGGTGGTTTGGTTGATGATTATCGGAATGGAATGGAAAGGTGATGGAGATTCATGGTGGGATGTACAGTGGAGATGCAGGGCAAAAACACAATGCAGAAACATTGTGAAATTATGCGTTCATGGAGATGCATGTTGATGAAATAGGAATAATTGTGGGTGCTTTTTTATTTTATGCCATGAATGAATGTACAAGCAAAAAGGAAAAAAAAAACATACCTGGTGCCTAGTCTTTTCTTTCTCAGTGTGCTTTCTTCTTTTTTTCTCTTTCTCAATATTCTCTCTCGTTCTCTTTTTTTTTTACCAAAATGATCCGTCCTCTTTTCTTTTTCTTCCTTTGACTAATATATCTTTTTTTCTTTTTTTCCCATTATTTTAATTGATATTTTTTTAAAATGCCAGTGGTTCAGTTCAAAGAAGTTACCACTCTTTGACTCATTCATATTTACTATGTTTAATTTTTTTAAAACTAATATTAAAGATGAATCTACCCAGGAATGAGACTTAAATCATTTTTCAACGGTAATAATCCATTATTTATTATTAATTTTATTTTTATTTAAGTGGAGAACGTAGGTTGTCATCTGAGCGGTTTCAAAATTTTATTATTTGCAAATATTTTTTTAAAACAAATACGTGGAGTTAGGGAGTGAGAACAAGGGAGTAAGCAATTTGAAAGCAGTCTTTTTATTATTTTTTTTATTATTTAATTATTATCTTGAACGTGCAAATCAAGTAAGCAGTTTGAAAGCAGTCTTCCTTTTTTTTATTTATTCTCCTTTTTTAATATATATTTATTTTTATTTTGTTTTTATTATTTAATCATTAATTATTTAATATTTAATATTTATTATTTGTTATTTTCGTTTTTTAATTATTATTATTTTTAATTATTATCTTTTAATTATCACATTTTTTAGTTTTCTCTTAATGGAAAAAATTCAATATATTTTTAATTACTATCTTTTTTCTTTCAACAAATTTTTAATAGATTGATCTTACTATTTCTTTTTATGAATTTTATTTTAAAACTTTATTCATAGAATGTAATGGGACCAAAGCCTCTCTTTTTTTATTTAAATGACAAAGTATAATAAAGCTAAATAGCACGTACTTTTATTTTAATTTTTATATTGTTTTATAATCTGAAATAATTTATTTGTTTGGACGAAATTGAGTGTTGACACTCTTTTACAATTATTTAGTAAATTTGACATTGTACTTGTAATTCTTTTTTATAATTATTTATTTAATTTGACTCCTCTACTATTTTTTCACAAATTTTATATTTTATATTTTATAATTCTAATTATATAAATTTAATTTCTCATATTTTAGTGTTAGCTCATCCACAATAGTCTATTGTAATTATATTTACATGTTAACATTTTAATAAAATATTAGCCATTAAATTAATTAACATATGAAACAAATTTGATAAAACTAGAATTATGAGGCATCAAAATTATGAAAAAAATGGAGGAACCAATTTTGATAAATAAAATAATAAAAAAAGTCAAAGATATAATTATGTTTAATTATTTATGAAGAGGACATGAAATTATACTAATGTAACTTTTGTCATAGGTTACACTAAATATTTTTCAACTAATTAATTTTTTTAAAGCTTATCATTAGATGGAAAGTCTCATTCTAAAAATAAATTTTAATCTTTTGTAAAGAAATATATTATTTAATTAAAAGATATTGATCGATATATCAATTTTATTATTAAAAGGCTATAATACAAATTTTGATCCCTCTATTTTTGAAATTTGTAATTTGGTTTCCTCATTTCAAAATCAGTCTCCTAATTTTTTAAGAAAAAAATAGTTATTTTAATGCAATCATATAAGTTAAGACATTAATTATTACTCCATGATTCTAATTTGACACATTCAAATTGATGTTAAAGTATGTTTAGATTTTAAGGTGATTACAATGATTTTAACATTGGCCTCCACACAATAATTATTTTTCTATTTTTTTTACATCAAATCTGATAGAATGAAAAAAAGAAGAAGAAGAAAAACGTTTAGTTCAGGTGTGGGACTTAAAAATCATTAATTTTGAAAAATTACAAGATTAGATACTTTTATTTTAAAATAAGAAGACAGAATTACGGATTCAAAGTAATAAAAAGAATACAATTATATTTTAGTCTAATAAAATAAAATATTAAAAAAATAATCACAAGTTTTCTATAAAACCACTATTAGGGTTTAGAGAAACAGCGCCGAGGAAGCGACATACTGTCGCGGCAAAAGAGAGAGCTTACCATTTCCAGGGTTTTAGGGTTAGGGTATTCTCAAACTGCAAGAACATGGTTTCGACATTCAACCCTATGGAATTCAATCCATGCTCAAAGAAGGCCACAAACACCTTTTTGGTCTCGATGAGGCGTCTCTCAGGAACATCGGTGCCTGCAAACCCTTGGTCCCAATGGTAACGATCCCTTTTACCCTTTTTCGTTTTTACGTTTTTTAACTCACCCCGAGTGGATGTTGCACCTTCTGATTCCAAAAGTTTGGATTTTTATAATGTGGGTATGTGCGCTTTTTCATGTTTGTTGATCTAGCGTTTATACGTGATGCAGATGTAAGAGTAAATGTAATGTGTTTGGAAGTTTGAGGAGGCTTGAGAATGAGTAGTTTTTTCCGTTTATTAAGGGAGTTTTTCATTTTGGGTTCTGGGGAAGTTTTCTGTTTGTTGGTGTATGAATCTGTTGCTGGTTGGTGGTTACAGAAGGAAGGGTTTGTCTGGATAGATTTAGATTGTTTTGTAATCTTTTGTTTGATCTGCTTCAGGTATGAATAAGATGGCTATAAATCATTTGGACAAGCTTTTTCTCACGAATGACGCAGAGAGAATTTGAGAACGAACTTGAAGTTCAGCATCCTGATGCCAAGGTTTTGGTTTTGGCCGCGAAGGCTCGACAAGAAGAGATTGGGGATGGAGCTAACTTCACTATTTGAATAGCTGAGGAACTTATCAGGATGGTTTTGCATCCGAGCGAGAGATAATCTGTTGATACACTAAAGCAATCAACAAGGTTAGTCTATTTTTTTATCTTCTTCAACATATTCTCTCACATAATTATGCATGACTGCAAGAAAAAAAGGCGAAATTAATACCTTAATCGTCTGAATCTTTTTTTGTTTTGGTTTTGTTCTCTAACCTTTTTGTTTTTTTTTTTTGTTTTAGTCCTCACTTTAAAGTTTAAAATGTTTAACGAGTTAATTCTTTCTATTAACTCCAGCCAACATTCCAACGCCCCTCATGAATTGCTCTGTTAATGGTGTAAAGTTGTTTTCATTGAACTTTTTGATCTTGTTAGAAACATATATTGCATTTGAAATTATATGTGCTAAGTAGCAAATTGCACTAGTTTTTTTTTTTCTATATCTGAAGAAACAAGGACCAAATAAACCCAACTTACTTTCATATAACGAAAAAACTCTCTTTAGATGCAATTATGTTACTATAACATAATTGTGTCACTTTAACTCTCTATTTCGTTCACCCTGTAGCTCATATTCTTCATTTATTCTCTGTGCACGATTCAAAATTCATCAACCTTTGAAACCCCTCTAAACAACTTATCAATTTTTCCGTTTGCAAGATCACTTCCTGAACGTGCCTCTTTGAGTAGCCTTATGAAAACACCAACTTTCATATGCGGCTTAGTTAGGAGGCACACATTAATCGGATTCGAATTCACGTTTGGATCCATTCAGAGAAAGGCCTTTTGAAGGGACTCTTTGCATTTCTTATCAATTGTTCCTCAAGCAGCCTTTCACATTTTTTTTTCAATAAATCAATTATTTTACTTTTACTTTTTGTTATTGTTTTTAATCTGCCTTTAGAATAACCAAACGGCAAACAAGTGTTGTATGGCTCAGACAGAGGCACATATCAAATATATCAAATGATGAAATCGTTCGATTATTCGAATAGGTTTGAGGGTGTGGAACACGGTCTCGCATGTTCCTTACCTGGATATATTTTGATATTTACATTTTCTTGATTTATATTTATTGTTAGTGGTTAATTTGCTTTTATGTGATTTTTTCCTTGGAAATTGTTTATTTTTTCTTGACTATTTTGGCAATGTTTAATGAAACCTTGTAATAATTTCTATACTAATTTATACGATGATAATGATTCATAGGTAGATATAAATTGAGTCTATATATAAAGCCTCCACCAGAAAGCTGAAGGAACTCAAAATGTTAGGTCTTTCGGTTCGCACGGAGGCTAAGAGCCAAAGGGTTTGACCCACCGGGGTCTTTTGAAGGAAATGAACAGTCTTTTTTGTATCCCTGTTCTTTTCTCATCTAAGATTCCAACATCTTTTTCGAGTATGTTTTGTCCATTAAAATTAGTTACCACTTTCACTTCTTATTTGATTTTTTTTCTTATATCTTTAATTATCATTGCGTTTAGTCAGGAGAAAATTGTGTTTTCATATTTGTCTTGTTATTTTCAATCAATTCAATTTTTATGTAGCAATTGTCTATCTTGTTTTTGTTATCATTTTCTTCTCGTTTATGGAAAGCTTTTTCAATGTCAAAATCATAACCTTCACTTGCATTCTTTTGGTCATTCAGAATTTAAATTTAGAGGGTTAAATGAAGGGTTGTTATAACTCCATGCATGTGTTTGGAAAAACACCCATAGAAAGTTGCTTTTATAAGAAGTGCTTTTATGTGTTTCATGTGAACTTATTGCCAGTAGAAAGGTTAGTTCGATGTCATTTTATTAATGACTAAAGATTAAATCACTTGATACCAACTCAACCTCACCTCATACACTCAAGTTGCTACTTTTCTTTTTATAATTTTCACTGCAAGGGGGCGTTATTGAATTTATTTGAACATGTTAGAACCAAACAGATACTGCATTTGAAATTATATGTGCTAAGTAGCAAATTGCACCACTTTTTCTTATATGTTAAGAAACAGGACCAAATAAACCCAGCTACCTTTCATCATAACAAAGTATCTTAGATGCAATTATGTTACTTACCTGAAGCCTCCTTCATCGACATTTACTATCAATGAGTCCTTATAGTCTCCCAAACCTCATCTCCACTTGACTTAGACTTAAACGTTTAGAGGCCCACTGTTCATCACACCTCAACTTCATCTTTATATCAATGTTTTGAATCTCCTCTACTAAACTGAAAACTTAGAACACAATTTGACAATATTGTCTCACTTTAACTCTATTTCATTTACTATAACCCGTGTCCTTCATTTATTCTTGTGCATGATTCAAAATTCATCAACCTTTGAAAGCCCTCTAGACAACTTATAAATTTATCCGTTTGCAAGATCACTTCTTGGACGTGCCTCTTTGAGTAGCCTTATGAAAACACCAACTTTCATACACGGCTTAGTTAGGAGGCGCACATTGATCGGATCTGAATTCGCGTTCGGATCCATTCAGAGAAAGGCCTTTTGAAGGGAATCTTGGCGTTTCTTATCAATTGTTCCTCAAGCAGCCTTTCACAATTTTTCAATAAATCAATTATTTTTTATTAGTTTTTGTTATTGCTTTTAATATGCCTTTACCAAATAATGATTCATAGGTAGATATATATTGAGTCTATATGTAAAGCCTCCACCAGAAAGCTGAAGGAACTCAAAATGTTAGGTCTTTTGGTTCGCACGGAGGCTAAGAGCCAAAGGGTTCAACCCTCCGGATCTTTTGAAGGAAATGAACAGTTTTTTTTGTATCCCTGTTCTTTTCTCATCTAAGATTCCGACATTACTTTTTTGCAGATCTTGTCCATTAAAATTTATTTAAAGTTACCACTTTCACATCTTATTTGATTTTTTTCATGTTTCTTTAATTTTCAATGCATTTAATCAGTAGAAAATTATTTTTCGTATGTCTTGTTATTTTCAATTAACGATGTAACAATCATGCATCTTTTTTTGTTATTATTTTCTTCTTGCTTATGGAAAGCTTTTTCGAGGTAAAAAGTCATATATATCATATATGAAAACTGTTTTTTTTTTTTTTGAAAAAATTAAGGTTAAATGTTTAATAGAAAGATATCTTTAATTTAATCTAATATATCACTATTCAAAGAAGAAATGTAAATGATTTTCAACATTGTTAGAAATACATCTTGAATTAATAATTATTTTTATGATGAATAATCCATATTAATTACTATCCTAGTAAAGAAATAGAGGCTTATCTTATAATTTTATTAGCAGTTATTGAGTAGTTGCGATGCAAAATTCTTAGAGGTCATATTTAATGAATTACTTGTTGAGGTCATATTTAATGAATTACTTGTTGTGTACGTTTTGTGGAATGAAATTGCAAGAAGACTTTTCTCAATAATTTTTGGTTTAGTCCTTAGGTTTTCTTTACTGTTTCTTCCTAAACCTTTGATAACTAACAGCCTCCTTATGAGATAATAGTCAATCACTGCAATCATCAACATCAATCTTTGACCCTCCCATTGTCCCAAGGTTCTCCATTATGAAATTTCTAACGTATTATTTTAATTTATGTATCCTATTATGTTTATATTATGCATCAAATTTTGTTAATTGGTTAGCAACGAAAAACTCTTTGGAATTATGGCAAATACACTTCAATTATTTGAGATGATTTTCCCTGGTAATGAAGTATCATAGGCGAGTCTTCATGAAAAATGATATTTCTTGAACAATGTAATTGTGAGATTATTGCGATGTTTCCTTGCTAAGTAGTTTAGAGTTGTGACATTACACTCATGGGTAATAACTGAATTCTAGAAAAAGATATCTATTATTTTTTTTATCAGGACTTTACTTGAATTTGCTTATTAGTACTGCACCTTTTAGGCATCTTCAAATTATATGTTCTATCATCTTCTGTAATTGAGGTTGTATTTATATAAAATTGTCTACTTTATTTCAACACTATTGAACATTGTTTCACAGAATAAACAATATTGACTCTTGACCCTGTGTGCATCCCAGTGACGAAAACAAGTAGTGCTTGCGTGAATGCGTCCTTGCTGACATGGTTTAGAGGCATGCCAAGCTCACATCCCATCTGAGGTCACTTTAAGGTGTGTTGCCTATTTTGGAATTTTGTATATGAAGTTCAAGCATCTTCGTCAGTATCTGGATTCATTTTTAAACGGCAAAGAAGAAACCCTAAATTCTAAACCAAAATTTACTTTCTCTGTTTGTAAAATCACTTCTGAAATGTGCCTCTTTGAGTAGCCCTATGAAAACACCCAATTTCTTAAGCGGCTTAGTTAGGAGGCGCACATTATTCGGATCCGAATTCGTGTTTGGATCGAAAGGCCTTTTGAAGGGACTCTTTGCGTTTATTATCAATTGTTCCTCAAGCAGCCTTTCACATTTTTTCTGTAAATGAATTATTTTATTTTTAGCTTTTGTTATTGTTTTTAATCTGCCTTTAGAATAACCAAATGACAACCAAGTGTCGTATGGCTCAGACAGAGGCACATATCAAACATATCAAATGTTGAAATCTTTCGATTATTCGAATAGGTTTGAGGGTCTGGAACACGGTCTTGCATGTTCCTTACCTGGATATATTTTGATATTCACATTTTTTAATTTATATTCATTGTTAATGGTTAATTTACTCGTGGGTTTTTCCTTGGAAATTGTTGTTTATTTGTTCTTAACTATTTTGGCAATATTTAATGAAACCTTATAACAATTTCTATACTAGTTTAGATGATAATAGTAATTGAAATTCATGGGTAGATGTAAACTGAGTCTATGTAAAGCCTCCACCAGAAAGCTGAAGGAACTCAAAATGTTAGGTCTTTCGGTTCGCACGGAGGCTAAAAGCCAAAGGGTTAGACCCATCGGGTCTTTTGAAGGAAAGGAACGGTTTTTTCTATTCCTGTTCTTTTCTCATCTAAGATTCCGACATTTTTTGCATATTTTTTGTCCATTAAAGTTTTCAATTTAATGTAATATGTCAATACTCAAAGATGAAATGTAAATGATTTTCAACATTGCTAGAAATACCTCACAATAACACTCCCTCCCATGAGCTTAGGATTGTACTTTAGAGGGTTAAATGAAGAGTTGTTATAACCACCCATAGATAGTTGCTTGCATAACAAGTGTTTTTTATGTGTTTCATATGAAATTATTTCCTGTAACAAAGTTAGTTCGAGTTCATATTTTATTCATTACTAAATATTCAACGCACCTGATGCCAACTCGACTCCACCTTATACACCCAAGTTAAAATTTTACACATTTATGAGTAAAGAAGGGGATTGTGCAGTCTATAACAAATTTACATATCTGGCAACAAATTTATGAGTAAAGAAGCATGGTTGCAAGGTTAGAGTCTGCAATCATTTGGGTAGTTGTGGTGGGTGGTTGTTGCCATAGGGAAGAGAAGTTTTCCTTCTCTGATTTGTTGTTTCATCCTCTGTCATTATTTTCTACATAATACCTATGTTATTATCAGAGCAATGTCTTATAAATATTTTCTCTATTAAGACACTGTAATCTTAGTTCCCTGTGATAGACAATTAAGATTTTATATACTGATATTTGTTAATTGATTATACTGATAAAGGATTTGTAAAATCACTACTATATATGCTCCACCCTGCCTTAAGGTTATGTTTAGGATTTGACAATCCAACTTATGATAAATGATGAAAATCCAAACAAGAGACAGTTTGAGAAGATCTTAAGGTAACAGAATAACAGACAGAATGTCTTATAATTCTGAATTTTAGAAAAAGATATCTATTCCTTTCGATATATGAGGACTTGAGTTTGCTTATTTGTATTGCACCTTTAGGAATCTTTGAATTATAACCACTCATCACATATAACTTGTCGTCCACAGATTAAAGGGTATAAGTTGGGTAGATGATGTGCCAACAACTCTTCAAGATTCTGCTGAGGGAATTCCCTTTTGTCCAGAGGTAGATTTATTCCATATAGAATTTTTTGCTCTCTTACAAGTGAATTATGTTCACCGAAGAGTAAGTAGGTTGCTTCGCAATACACCGGAACATTTCTTGCTTCCATACACAACTTTTGGTATAGTCAAAATGCAAGTCTCGATGATTGAAAGGAATATCTCCTTTGGTAAAAGGATTTGATGCATATTTGTTATCAACTTTTGGCTTTGTTGTACAACTTGTTGTAGTCAACCCTTTTGCATATTTTTTATTTTAATTGTTTATTGGTGAAAAATTTAATTATTGAAAAAATATTAACTATGTGGGTGGATACTGTGTGTTGTGTCGGCGGCAGAGGAGTGGAATTGTGTCGACATGATGGAGTAACAATGACATAACGTCGTTTGAGATTAGCGGGGTGGTTGGGATATTTCGAAACACGTGTTCCATAACAATATTTTTGTTTTACGAATGAATTACGAAACCAAGTGTTCTGGAATATTAAATTTGAGGGTGTTAACATATTAAGGAATGATTTATTTTGTAATAAATTTTTTATGTTTTGGAACAACTTGTTTTGGAATAGTGTAAAGTTACAAGTCATTATTCTGAAACAGGCTGTTTTGTACTTCAAATATACTAGGCTGTTTTGTACTTCAAATATACTGTTTCGGAATAACTTGTTTTGGAACTCATAGGAGTAACCATCCAACTGATGAGTAGGAGACATATAAGCATCTTTCAATTGTTCATAAATATATGTCAGACAGTTAATTCCTTATGCATAATTTTCACAATTACCAAGATTTCTAAATAAAATAAAATATTTAATCGCAACAGAATGGGTACTTTTGTCTACAAATATAATGTATCCAACTAGATGTAGTAAATAAGTCTTGGCAGCATATTTTCATATATCAGCCTTGCAACATCATTCATAAACATCCCTCGGTCAACTTAGACGAACATGTTGGCATCTGAGCTGTCTCATCTCCTGCTTTTCATTGCTTGATTTAACTTCTAATAAATCAAAAAGTAGGTCAGCAACTTCATTAAACTCATTATAACAAATGGAAAATCGACCCATAATAGGGATATGTAAAAGCATGAGACATTATTTAGAAAGATAGTTATTTCACCAAAAGGCAAGTGGAAGGTATTGGTATCCCTTTGCCATCGCTCGACAAATTCAGAAAGCAAACCCTTATCAATTACTTCATAGCTAATATTCCATAACGACAACAATTTACTAAGTCAACTTCATGGTAATCCAATTTTACCAATTTATTGCTATGCGATACCATTTTCAACTCTCTCCGATCCTAAACCATAACATCATATATTCAATGAATAAGATGAAAAAACTAAATAACAAATATTGGTTTCAGTTTCATATACTTATCTCGTCCTGCCACATATTATAAGCAACATGGTGACGGTAAGAAATAATAGAAAACCATCAATAGGTCTTCTAGGAAATGTCTCAACTTCAGCAACACCAGGCACAACATCATCGTCTCTTCCCCTTCTTCAATCTCCCTTTCAAACAGAGGTTGTAGGCCTCTCTCTTCGATCTCCTTGAGAACTTGCTCCTTTAATTCTAGCTATGAGTTTGTCAACAACAACAAAATCAAACATTATCTTTTTTTTTCAAAAAAAAAAAAAATTCAATCTGAAATGAGTTGCGGAACCACACATTTTGCAACTTGCATACGGATCCGTATGAAAGTAGCCAAATGGTTGTTTCGCAATACATTTCAAGGTTTACAAATGTGTTGCGGAACCACTCATTCCGTAACGTTTATATGGATCTGTATGGAAGTTGCTGAATGGGTGGTTCTGCAACTCATTTGAACACCTTCCAATGTTGTGGAATCACCCATTCCGCAACTTGCATACAGATCTGTATGAAAGTTACAGAATGTGTGGTTCTTTAATACATTTGAACACCTCCCAATGTGTTGTGGAACCACCAATTCCATAACTTTGTTACAGATTCGTATGTAAGTTGTGGAATGGGTATGGTTTCACAACACATAGTTTGAAAAAAATCTACCCCCAAATTGCAGATTTCACGAAATTCCCTTAAATACACTACAAATCTTACAATAAATGATGCGTATTTCAAATGGTTGTAAAATATAGTGCTAATTGACGATTTCGGAATGAAATGGCCAACGAAATTGAAGCTCGGATCCTTGGAGGAGGCGCACGCAATGACAGACGTTGAAGGAGATGGTTTTGAAGAATTAGGGTGTAAGGGTAAAATGGTCTTCACAATACAAAAGGATATTTTTGTCTGTTTTGTAAATTTTGGAGGTGTCCCAAGAACTACTTGGAGGTGCAGGAAGAAGCAGTCAGAGCTTTGGTAATCATATATGGACTTCGAAGAAAAAAACTTATACATGATGTTATGATTTAGGATCGGAGAGAGTTTAAAATGGTATCGTATGTCAGAAAATTGAATAGGCTTGGATTGCCATGAAGTTGAGTAGCTTATTACTTATAATGAATTATTTTAGCTATAAAGTGATTGATTAGAGTTTGCTTTCTGGATTTGTCGAGCGGTGGCAAAGGGATACCAATACCTTCCCCTTGTCTTTTGATAAAATGACTATCTTCTTAGATGATGTCTCGTGCCTTTTACATATCCTTATTATGGGTCAATTTCCCATTTGTTATAATTTGGAGTTTGGTGAAGCTGCTTTTTACATATCTTTATTATGGGCCGATTTCCCATTTGTTATAATTTGGAGTTTGGTGAAGCTGTTGAGCTATTTGTTGATTTATTGGGAGTTGAATTGATGGAAAGGAGGAAATGAGACAGTTCACATGCCAACATGTTCGTATGAGTTGGCTGAGGGATGTTTATGAGCGGTGTTGTGAGGTTGGTATATGAGAGTATGCTGCTCGGGCTTATTTATTATATCTAGTTGGATACATTATATTTATAGACAAGAGCCCATTCTGTTATAGTTAAATATCTTAGTTTGTTTAGAAATCTTGGTAATTGTGAAAATTAGCATGGGGAGTTGGCTGTCTGTCATATGTTTATGAGCAGTTAGGAGATGCTTGTATGTCTCCTACTCGTCAGTTGAGTGGTTATGCCACGGTGGTGCAGGTACAAATGTTAGATACATTATTTGTTTTATAATGTGTTGATATTTCTAATAGAGTTGGATTTATGCACATTTTGTGAACATGAGAAAAAAACTTTGAATACCATGTACGAGGAGAATAGACCTAGGGCATGTCAATACATTGTGAGTCTTTAGATTTGCACAGTTGTGTGAGGTTGCAACTGGACCGATTGACCATTGACGATGTGTTATGGGATCCATATACAGAGCATAGAGCAAATTGTTCTTTTGTGTCTATTTCGTTATTTTGTGGATATCTATGTAGTACTGATACGATACAACGACTCTCGGTGTCGTATGCCAGTTTGGATTTGTCCAGACTATTCCTCGTCTTTCTTTGCCAGTTGACCTAGGAGATTTAGCCACAGTTGAGGATTGATGGACATATTTTCATGATCATATCATTTGAGGGTAGACCCATGTGTCTGAACCGCATGATTGTTCATCTGATTACATAGGGTGGTATAGACGCATGTCCCATCCATATCTTATTCCTGGGTCTGATTCTGAGGCTGTTGGTTGTCGTCAACGTCGTAGTCCTGAGGCTGTTGGTCGTCGTCGACGTCGTAGTCCTGAGGCTGTTAGTCCATCACGATCATCATCTCAATAGGATCATGGTCACATTAATCTTTCATTGTTACTTTTGTAACTTGTAATTTTGTTACTTTTATTGTTGCACGTTATAATCAGGTACATTGCCAAAATTTTGCAACGGATGATTGACTGTCGCCATGTTAAAGTAGGCACTCCTGGTTATGATAATGCTGAGGAGGCCTTAACATTAGCTAAAAGAGTTACTGAGTAAGGGATAGTATATACTCGACGTCATCATCATGTTCATGGAAGGGGACTAACTCGTAATTCTTAGTGGTTTAGTTATGTTATGTTGATGTTTTAGGATCATGTTATGATATATTGAACTTTTAAGATCATGTTATTTTATGTTGAACTTTTAGGACCTTCTTGTCCTTTTATAATTATTATATGGAAATATATCTCATTTAACAAAATGTGATAATGTTATATAAAAATGTAATTACATCAATTGTCTTTAAGATTAACATATATGTTAAATTTTGACTTGTAAGAACAAATTTTTTTTTGCACCCTAGGATACAATTGTGACCATAGTCTTGTCACAGGATATGTATATGTGGACTATAAGATGTCAACAGTTGGTAATGGACAATCATCCTTCAATTGTACTTGCATGACATTGTAAAGTAAGTTACAATAAAATAACATATACATATAAAATATCAATAAAATAAGTAACAAACCTGCACAAAATGAGAGCCATAAACATGTCCAATACATATTATTTGATGAGAACTGACACTAATAGGAGGCTTACTTCTAGATGAAAGTATTGTCAAGTTTTGCTTTAATGATAGACATACCAAGACAATATTGTATTTTGATGCTATTAGGTATCTAATATCTAGTATGGTCATCAATTTATCGATGCTTACCTGAATATATTAGACAAAAACAAACTGTTAGCATATAACAAATCATAACCACAATAATATGTGTACAATAACAGCTTACCATCTTAGTGTTAACAATCAATAACGATTTTTTTAGCACTTTTAATCGTTCACTTTCACTTATTATTGCATATTCATCACGCCATTCGCATAACTTTTTATACAAATCAATTCTGACAAGTGACCATGACTCCTCACCCATTCTTAATAATACAACAATAACTCGATATTCACAATGACCATGACATCAGTCACACCAATTTTGTATAGGTGACATGCAGGATAAAATTGATCAAGCATCTGTATCTCATTAGTCTTAATTAAAGATTTAATTGGATTCATAATGAATTGTCTTCAAATTAGAATTACTATCATGTATGGAATGAATCTTATCAATATACTCAAAATATGACGATTCTCGTTTAATGCTCAATGCAAACCGTTTTGTTTTTCCCTTCTGTGACCCTTTTGTTTTCACTTTATCAACTGGAAGACACAGATGTCATATCAGGATATGCAATTTCATGTAACTTTGACTTAATTGCAACCTTTCTGGTTATATCAACTTGTTTGAAACGAGCAACAATGGCATCAATATCCTGCTGAATACATAATTCTAATTGACCTTGATTTATTGCATGAGATATTTGAGAAATCGAGTCTTGTCCAGGCACTTTTGTAAGAGGTATAACACCGAAATGATATCTAGCCAACTCGAACACACATGGAAGACTATGCGTATCTGATAATACATCCACAATGGGAACTATCAAAACCAGTGCTTTGAACCTTTAAAAATTCTTCTGCAATGTGTATCAATGCATATTTTGACACATTTGATCAAATGTTTATATAATGTCACGTTAAAAATATGACTAACAACATGCAAACTCATCTCAAATGATGCCTTGATTTCGTTATGTTGGAGTATAATGACCTTGTTCACAGCATCCCAACATGTGCACAGATCTCTCATATTATTTTGCAATATTCGTTTGAGGTTTCAATATGCTTGTTTAACCCTACAAAACCCAATTAAAAGATATAATGACAATAACAATATAATTACACTAACATTAAACAACAAAACATCTTACCTGTTTGAAGTGAGATTGCCTAAATGCATAAAGTTGTCTATCAATACCTTCAAAAATTTCCTTCACAAATTTCTTCTTGTGGAATCAACTATGTCTTCTTTACATATTCAACAAATAATGGCCATGGCTCACATACATTTTCAAAATGTTTAACACAATCCTCAAATAAACTAACATTTGTTTAATCAATGATATTTTCCCCCGCCTCCATAATAACATCTCATGCCTTTGTTGTATTAACTAGCATTTTACATCTTGTCTTGACATTTTTATTAATGTGAAACCGGCATAACAAGTTATGAACTTCAGGAAATACAATGTTAATTGCATTCATTAAAGTTAGGTCTCTATCACATACAATCACTTCAGGATGATCGACCGTTACAAACAACCCTTTTAATTTTTGCAATGCCCAAACAAAGTTGTTTGTTTTCACGTTCATTGGATAATAAGACAAATGCAATAGAGAAAGTCAAGCCAGTAGAAGTTACACAAACTATCTCAAGCAATGACAATCTGTACTTATTTGTTTTATATGTGCTATTCATTAACAAGACAATATGAAATGCATTCAACAATTTCACATAATCAGGATGAGTCCAAAACACATCACTCACAACCTCCGAAGACATATGACACCTACTCCAATGAATGTATTGGTCACGCTCAAGCAACGTCATAAGCTGTTGCATTTTTGTTCTTGGGCCTCTAACTGATCTCTTATAAGTATATCTATCATTATACAACTGCTTGATTGTAGTCACATTATGCGCATCTTTCTCCAAGGTTAGCAAGATGTTTGTCGGCCTGACTTGACTCTTCGTCATGTTCACAACTAACTTATGTTCATCCTTCTTTAATCTTTCTGCATAAGGATGACCAACTAATGTATGTGATAATGCATGATTGTGCAAACCACATATGACCTTCAACATCCAACCACCTCCATGGGAACTTGGTTTGTCCCTTAATTTAAAAGAACAATCACACTTCCTTGAATCAGTAACACTAACGTATACTACTGTTTTGTATTTCTTATACTTACCACTTCGTTCACAACCTAATAAAATGAATGTTTTTCTTCCAGGTTGTCTGTTTGCTTTGTCTAATCTAAGTATAATAATCACAAACCCAAGATCAAATGTAACTCTACGAACCTATTCTAATAAATCATCTCGTGTTGCAAATACCTATATCAAAACTACTAAATTTAGATTTTAAATTTCATACACAAATGGCACAATCAAATAAAATTACCTCATCCGTGAAATGATTGACCAAATCACCACCACCATAGTTAACTAATTGTAATTCTTGCATATTATCAACTTCATCAATAATTTTGGACAACTGCAACAAAAATCGGCATCATTAAATTCAAATCTTCAAAAATATGTTACGGAACAACTTGTTTCGAAATTCATTTCTTGTTCCAAAACAGGATGTTCTGCAATTCAAATATACTGTTCCGGAATGACCTGTTCCGAAACGTTATTATGAGTTCCAGAACAAGTCATTCCGAAACAATATATTTGAATTGTGGAACAACCTGTTTTGAAATAGTGACTTATACCTTTACACTATTTCGGAATAGGTGGTTCCGAAACACAATTTATTACGGAATGGATCATTTCGTAATATGTTAGCACCTCCAAATTTAATATTCCGAAACACTTGGTTCCGTAATTCATTCGTAAAACAAAAATATTGTTTCGGAACACGTGTTCTGAAATACCCCAACCCACCCCACTTATCTCAAACGACGTTCTGCCACTGTTACTCCATTGTGCTGTTGCAGTTTCACTCCTCCGCCACCAACGACGCACAGTACCCACTTACACTACCACGCACAACCTTGAAGCACCACCATCTCACCTTTTGTCTCCCACCTTCATCATGTACTGTTTTATTATTTTTCAAACAGAAAAATACAATGATAATTTACTGAAGGGCAGACTTAAGATTTTTTTAAATTTTAGAGATGCTCTAGGAACACTTGGAAGTGTAGGAAGAAGCACCTAAATACACTTATTGGTTTCTGGGTCGTCAAACTCTTTTGAGAAAAAAAAAACTTATAAAATTACTTTTTGTTTTTTTGTTTTACATGATTAAAATAAAATCTATCAGAAAGTAAAATATACAAAACATTAAAATTGTTTAATTAATAACAGCACTACATATCAATAATAAGTACTCAATACTATACATTTAACCGTTACAACACATTTTAATTTTCCAAAATGATTTTGATACAGGTTTTGTATATTGATTTTTTCTGTGATTTTTCCTCACATCATATGAAAAATAGAATTGAGGTTCAACTTTCAATCCCAACACCTAGAATCTTTCTTACCATATTTGTATTTGATTCTTATTTTCCCATTAGAGTTTTGAACAATTTTTTTCAAAAAGGAAAATTAAATTAAATGGTAAAAATAAATTTTCCTAACCTTTCTATTTACTCTTTTATACTCTTTACTAAGTTCATCTATGTTAATCTCATCATATAAAATGTTCCTACCAATATTTTTGGTGGCATATTTAGTCAACAAAACGTTAAAATTAAAAGAGTCCATAGTTCAACAACTAAAATTGAAATAATTAAAAAATATAATTAATGTCATAAATCTTATCAGTTGATAATAAATATTAACTATTTTTATATTGAAAATAGTAAAAATTAATGTTGATATATCCTTTTATAATACATAACATATGATGTTGTTAAATCCATAAATGGAAGATTAGCTTATTGTTAAAATGGGAGTTTTATTTAAAACATCTGGATCCTCCTAAAATATTCGGATATATAATCATAATTAAATATAATTTGGATTTCATATTAATTATTATTTTTTTGCATGATTTCATTTGTGGATTGGTGAAAAATAGATAATTAATTGTGAAGCATTCAAACGAGGTATTATTTACAATGTTTCAATCATAGCACAACTTATACATCCTTATATAATTTAAATTTTAAATTGATTACTTTTATATGTAAGAAAATGCATCACTCTGTAATTAGAAAATGGGGCTATAAATAGCTTTAGGAAAGTCTCCACCAACCTCGAAAGAGTTCTTCATGTGAAAGGGAAATGAAGTTTTGTGAAACTTTTGCCTTGTCACTCCCAATCAATCAACCCTGAATTTGAGGTAATCATAGGTGCAAAAAGCATCAATTTTGAGGTAATCATAGGTATGTTTTCAATTCTTTTTCAATGGAATTAAAAATGTAATTTTCAAGTGCTCAATCATCACAAACCACATGGCCAACAAGGGAGAATAAAGTAATGAGATTAGTTAGTCCACCTCAAAATTATCAACGTTCATAGCATCACATATAATTGGAAAGAGCAGTGGATCCAGGTAACAAAGTCTCTAAACCAGCTCAACATGCATCACACCCCCATTTTGTTAAATTATCCACACATTCAAAATACCTAACACAACAAATAAACTACAGAATGAATCACTGCAAATTTTGCAGAAATAATTAAATATAATCATTTATATATTATATGTCTATTTATCTATTCTTATTATTAAAACATATAATATCTAACAAGTAATAATAATTAAGATTGCCCGACAAATTATTCTTTGCATTGTTAATTAATGAAAGCGCCCTCCTAAATTTTCAGTAAGCACAATTATTTTCATGTAGATAAACAAACTATTTTTATGATGAAATTTAAAATATGTATATTTATTTGAAGATGAGACGAGATTTTATTCTATTGGGTTTGTAAAGTTAAATTTGATCAAATTATTCATAAATATATAGTTTCATATTTTTAAGATGTATAGTTTTGAGATAAAGAATATATTTAAGATATTATATTTAATAAGAATATATTAAAATTATAGTATATAAATAGAAATTAGTCCTTATTTTACCAACCCAATTTATAGCATTAAACCTGAACTTATATCACAAGATTAATTACTTTATAAAGGTTTAAATGAATTTGAAATGTTTACCAACTTTATGTATTATTCCTTTAAATTAAATTTTTATTTAAATATTTTCTCTTACTTATTTCAATTAAAATCTAAAAATATTTTATGAAACACTTAATAGTCAACATTATTTTAAAAATTTAAGTTAAATTTTATAATTTACTAAATTTTTTTTCAAAAATTTATTGGATACCTAAAATAAAAATAAGAAACTCCATTGAAATATTTTATAAAATAAAAAATTATTTTTTTATTATATAATGAAATTTTGTTATTTGATGTTCACAAATTATTATTATTATTATTTTATTTTAAATAATATTTTAAGGTCATAATAAAATATTTAAAAGAAATATTACGATATAAAAAAAGTAAAAAGTATAATGGAACAAAGAAAAGAAATAGAAAAAAAGTAACAGGAGGATACGTAAATTTTTAAAAAACAACCCATATTTGATGTAAATTAATTTATAATGTTTAATTTTATATAATTAAATTTTTATACTATAACATAACTTTAACCTAATGTATAATAAATAATATATTTAATTATCTTATTTTCATATAAAAAATGGTATATATATATACCTTAAAAAATCATAAAACAATGGAATAAAAAATGCAAGATACATGTGTCATCTGTTATCATTTTGCTAGTTAATATAGGAAGCATTAATCTTGAAAAACAAGTACAACAATACAAGTCTATGAGGTATATTCAAAGTTCAAACTCAATTATTTTACTTTAAAGAAAGGCAATATACGAAATACTATTTTGAAAAAAAAGGAAAAATAACTTTTTCAAAAATTGAAAGAAGTGTGGAGCCTACAAACCGTTAAAGACAGCTGTATAGCACCAAGAAGCCCAATACAAACACCCTGTCCAACAACCATACGGGCAGCTTCGGCTGACCGGAAATCCGAGAAACGATTACCCAATAATTTTTATTTAACTTTTAGTATATAAACTATACCAATTTTTACAATTATTTTCTATGTGCGGATTATTGATATTTATATTGCAACTTAATCATGAATTGTCATATAAATGCAATTATATATCAGAATTAAAATCTATAATAATTATTGTAAAAGTTATATGCATAAAGACATTATTGAAAAATCATAATCTTACCCTTGAAAACATTTATTCAAGTAAGGTGTCAAGAGTATCATTTTGTATGACTAGTTCCAAAATATTATGTTACATAAAATTAAATTGTGTAAGTTAAACATTTTTCTTCAAATTTCCTTGGATAAGTTATATAAGTATTATATTTTTAATTTTTAATTTAAATAATCGTGAACTAAATTAATATTGAATTGAATATTTATTACCAGGTTAAGAAATGATAGGTGACATTCAATTAATAACACTAGTGGCTCAACACAAAATAAGGATTTTGCTTATTATAGAACTTAGACCAAACATCTAACTATATGAATTGACAATATTCATGCAATACATATATGAAAATCAGTACTAACTAATGAAATATGTCAATGGTAATAACATTTTGTATATAACATAACTCCTTTTACTTAAAAATATAACAATCTAAATGTTTTGGATTGATTATAATTTGTTTAAACTAATCTTTTTAGTCAATTGATGCCTAGAACATCAACTTATCTAATAAATTAAATATTTTTGTAAGAAAAAAAATTACCCTATGTTTCAATGAAACAACTTTACAAAAACTCAAACTTAATCGAATAAGATGATAATACGCCTAAAGTAAAACAATTTTTGTGCATGACCTTTTCTTCTTGTCCTAATAATAATGCTCCACGCATACCAACAATTTCATAATATAAGTGGGAAGCCATAAGGCAGCCTAGAAATCCCCGAAAATAAAAATAAAAAAATGTTGCTGCCCGTTAAAAAACCAACAATGCACATTTGTTGTGTTCTTCATGGACCAACTATATAAAACACCCTCCACCACCACCTCCTTTTCACCATAATTGCTACCTCTGTTTCTCTGACCCTTCTTCTCTTCTCAAGTTTCTTCTCTCAGAGAAAAGTTCTACTTTCAGAAACAATGGAGGCATTGAAGATGAAGCTTTTCTTTGTTGCCATGGCCATGTTCATTATGGCAGCATCAGCTGCAGATTCACCAGCTCCAAGTCCCACATCGGATGCCACCACCATGTTCGCGCCAACTGCGGTTGCTTCTCTTGTTGTTCTTGCTTTTGGGTTTCTCTTTTGAGTTTGTGACTGTGTTCTCTTCGTCATGATTCATATTCTTATGCCACACATTTATTTCCCATTGTACTTTTCTAATGTTTATATGCCTTTAATTTCGATTTCGTGATGTAATATTATTCTGATATATTTTTATGAATTTATTCATCATATTCCTTCCTTTTTGCATATATTCAGGCACCAATTTTTCATTTTAATTAAGATTAAGACTCTCGAGCTAATTGCTAGTTTGGAAATTTTAAATCTTGAATTATAATGTTTCCAATTTTAAAAAAATTTCAATTTATAATTTTGAATTTTACTTGTTACAACAAGTTATTATAGATTTTTAAATATCTTCTAATATTTAATCATATTTTATTTTTTTAATTAAAGGATAGTTTAATTATTCAATAAATATACTAATTTATAAATTACTTTATTTTATCATATATCAATTAAATTACTTACAAACATTTTATTAATTTGTAAATAATTTTCACTATCTTTCTTTTAATTTAAATAACTAGATTTTTTTACTTTCTTTTTATTCCTACCTTTTTCTCTCCTCTCTAATCCAATCAAAATATAAATTCAAATAAGTATTTTTTCACCTTTCTTTTCCTTTTTTCTTTTTTTCATTTTCAGTCCTCATTATTTTCTTTCCTTAATTATATTTAAGGAACCACGATTTAAAATCATAATGCTTCCGGTGATTTTTATAGTTTATATTTCATTACTATTATGGGTCAATCATTAAGATTCAAACTCTGAAAGTAGATTATCCACAAGGCTTATATAAGACCAATCTCTTAATAAAATATGAAACAGAGGATTATAAGATCAATTGCACTTGAAAATTTTACAGTTCCATTTGTTTCCCCAGATGGATTTGCTAAAACGAATGGAAGCAACGAAAGGACGAAACAGAAAAGATGATGAATAAAAACATAATTTAAAAGCAAAAAACGAGACAATCTTTTTGTGACTATTTTTCTTCATACAGCTGCGAAGATTTTGAAAAAAAATGAAATTAATCTATTATTATGAAAATTATAATTGATTATATAATATGTAAATGCAATAAAATATTTACGTATAATCTATTATGTTGGGTATACACGTCTTTCCCATGTAAAAGGGTTCAACATGACAATAATATCTTTGAGTAGGTCTAGATAGGCTTGTGAGGTTGAAAGATTGAAGAAGGTTGGGGCATTCGAGTATTATTTGTGATGGTTATGGATGAGGAGTAACTACGACAGCTAATTCATAGGTTATGAGGGCTAAAGATTGGTTGTCTGGTTTGGAAGGTTTAGTAGGGCTGATAAGGTTTGGGTAGACAGTGTGGGATTAGAAGGAAAAACTTTATAACATGTTGTTTGTGGTGAAGAGGGTGGTTCATGATTTAAAAGCATAAAGTCTAATGCTTGCATAAGTTTAGATAATTTAGGTGGAGTACTAGTGCAAGTGGTTAAGATGTACTATGTTTTCTTAAGTATTAATGTGATTGTATTGGTGTTTACTTTTCAATTTTATTGATTGGAAGTTGTATTATGATTGTAATTGTATAAGGTTTATTTTTGTAGGGTTCTCTATTATGTTGGATGTATTTTTGTATAGTGCAAGATTACTTTTAGTTGTATTGTTTAAACATTGATGTTCTTAAGTGGAATTGCTTTGCTTGTTGACAAGAAGACTGGATGTAACTTTTGAGCAAGAGTGAACCCGTATAAATTTTGGTGTTTTTGCTCTTTCTTTTCTTTAATCTTAATTCGTAACTTTAATATCCTGCATAATTTTCTGCCTCTACACGATTCTCAATTAACTGATTATGAAATTTAGTTGATTGTTTTCCACTATTCTACACTAACTATTGTTTGCTGACCAATTGGTAATGTGATATGTTTGTGAAGCTTAAATTGATCTTCACTATATCAACTTGCGTTTTTTATGAGAATTACACATTTCTTGATCACTTTGTAAAATTGTTCAACTGTGACAAAAATAGTTTATTAATTTTATAATTTAATCAATTGTTCATCCGATTTGGTGAAAAGCTGAAATTAATTGTTTCTGAAATTTAATTGATTAAATTTTTAAAACAAGAATATGAGAAATTTAAATTTACTGCTTTTCAATTTTAGTTGATTACTGTCTTTGAGTGGATTTCTGGTAAACAAGGTTTAATTGATTAATTGTTTGGATTGAATTTATTGTTTTTTGTTGTGTTGTTCATACTGATATTTCAATTGATTGATTTTTTAATGTGTAACTACTTGTCCCATAGTAAAATGTTTGAATTGAGAAAATACTTTCTTTCAATCTTTTTCATAATCTTTAGAAAAAATTTTGAAAGTTCAATTCATCATTCTCTTGAAATCGGTCTAAAACTCTTTTCAAACTACACCTCCTTCGAAAGGTGGAAGAGGCGAGGAATCGCTCGCTCGTACCCAAACTGGCACAAACATGTCTATTGCCTCAAATAACTAACTAGGACGATAGTCATCATAAGGACTCTAGAGCACCCCAATATGGGTAAAACCATCAATCTAGATGTGCATAATGTTAACTGTACATATATGATGTCCTATAGCATAATTACACGCCCGAGAGAGGAGCTCCTGATATGTGAGAGTGATATCCCTCATTTCCATCCTTGAAAAGTGTTCATATGTCAACACATGATCCATTATGTGATACAAAATTGAGATGCAGCAGAGAAAAATGCAAATGGAGTAACATGCAGTAGAGAAAAATTTACTCTTTGTATTATTCATTAGCATTAAACTTGCTTAAATAAGCAAAAATTACAATTAAAGAAAAATTCAGAAACAAACTAACTGACTCACTCACTTAAGTATCTCCTAATAATTAGGCACTCTTCCTAACAAATAGGCATTAACCTAAAGACTAGGTAAACATAAATATTAAATTTATTAACATTTTCAACATTCCCTTCCTAAACTGATATCAGTTTAATCTAACACGTTCTTTCAAACTTTACAAATTCCAATTAACCTTCTAAGTTTCTCAAAAGTTGGCAATTTGAGAGTTTTTGTAAAAATATCAGCCAACTATTCTTCACTCATGCAATAGATAAGATTAATCACTTTTCCATTTCTGAGTTCATGCAAGTAATGATACTTTACATCTATGTGTTTGCTTCGACCATGTAGAACTGAATTTTGAGATAGCTTAATAGCTGAATTATTATCACAGTAAATCACAATGGCTTCTCCTTGTACAAACTATAATTCCCCAAGAATTTTCTTTAACCAGATTGCTTGACATGCACAAGAGGTTGCTGCAACAAATTCTGCCTCTATTATTGATAAAGTAACAATTGGTTGCTTTTTTGATAACCAAGATACAACTGCTGAACCAAGTAAAAATAAATGACTTGAAGTACTCTTCCTGTCATCTTGATCACCTGCAAAATCACTATCAGTGAAACCGATTAAAGTGTATCTGTCACTCTTCTTGTAGAATTGTCAACACTCAATTTCGTTCGGGCGAAAATTATTTTTTCAAATAAAAAAAGATAAAATAAAATAATAAAAAGAAGAAAATAAAACTTTTTAAAATGTGTTATTTACTTTTTTTGACATTTAAGATAAATAATAAAAAAGAGCTTTGACTTTATAAATAAAGTTTGATTAAATAATAATAAAAAGAAGAGGATGAAATAAAATTTTAAAAAAATAATGAAAAAAAAGGTGTTAGGTCTATCTTAAAATAAATTGAAGAGAAAAATTAAGTGAACCCAATTTAACTGGGAGATTTATTTATAAAAAAAGGTTATGATCCAGTTTGATAAAAATAAAAAAAGGTTTTCTGAAGCCCAATTCACTAAGATGTTGCCAAAAATAAAAAATAAAGTTACTATTTACACCCCACTTCTCTATGAATTGTGCTTGTCACATAAGCCCTAATTTCCACAGCTCTTCACTACCTATTCACTCTGTGGCTTTAATGCCCTTTTAATTTTTCAATTAGTGCCGACAAATTTTATCTCTCTTGATTAAGGGTTGTAAATGCACTCTTTTTAGCTCTTTGCCTTCTCTTTTACTTATCATGTTCAGCCTTCATATTTATCACTTTCAGCCCTGCTGTTCATATTTTTTTTAACTGTAATGGCCTATTCCTCTTCTTCACGTTGCACTCTACTTTATTTCATGGAATGTAACGGTGCAATCTTAAAAAAAGACTTAATATAGGGGTTGGAAGAATTGATAATTGATTCTTAATTAAGAATCATGATGGAGAGTGTTACGGTGGGAGATGAATAGATTAACAAAAACTATAAAGAATGGACTTGTTCTTTTCCATACAGACAAAGAGAATATAGAGAAAACACAAGACAAAAATATCATTATAGGCAATATTACAACACTTTGAGCGAGGGAGTTATTCACAAAGGGCGAAGATTCATAATTTGCAGTGGCATTGCAAGGGATCGAGACTAAGTATTGTTGTTCGTGTAGAAAATGGGTTTAGGCTAAGTTCAAGAGGGGGTGAATTGAACTATTGAAAACTTTTTGCAAATACTGGAAAGTATACAAGATTCAAATGAAGGTTCTTTATTAATTCACTTATCAATGAAATTCAGAATTACACAGCAAGAATCAGTATTTCAAGAAACAAATCCAATTAATTACCCAAATTTATTATGAACTGAAGCAGCACAATACACTATACTGAAGTCTCAGAATCTTGAAATCAAGTTCAGTTAACTAAGACAAGCAATTACTGCAGTTGATCAAGATAATATCAGAACCACAAGCGGAAGCAATTTACTTAGTTAAAATGAATAACAAAATCAACTTAGAAATAGTCAGATAAAGAACACTCCAAAAAATCACAATTTATTTCAAGAAGGAATGTTATCCAAATATTCTTTTGTTCGATAATGTTTTATGAACCAGTTAAAGTGTTAATTCAATTATTAATACAATCAGTCAATTAACCAGATGGAATAACAGGTTCAGACAAACAAAGATTATCAGTTGAATTAACAAACAATAGTCGCGAAGAACAACTTATTGATCGAGCGAAAATAAAAAACCAAATGCCTTCAAGAAGAGAGAAAGAAAGATCAAGAACACAAGATTTTATCTTGGTTCACCCTTCCTCATGGGCTACGTCCAGTCCTTTGCAAACTAGTAAAGATTTCTACTAAAAGATCACCAAAATCAGTTTTACACAATACAATACTGCTTCCTGCAGTACACACACTACTTCTTGTAGCACACACACTACTGAACCTACAGTAGGTGTAGAACCAATGCATAAAACCTCTGCAAACAACCTGTTATAATTACAACCCTTTGTAACTTGTAACCTTCAATTCCAGTTCAAGAAATGTATCAAGAATACAGTCAATACACAGTAATTTCACTCAACAGATTATACAAAAGTATTAAGAATAGAGTGGAACACTTAGCTCTGATTCAATATCACAGTTTGCAGCAGATCAATTCAGCAGTAAAGCTCCAAGAACAATTTTCTTGTTGAAAAACAATTGCTTAGTTGATTACAAGGTTTGCGCGTGTTTTTCTCTCAAGAGATTCACAAAATTCGCTCAATATGATTTCTGTACTTGTTCTATGGAAAACACGTGCATGTCCCTTTATATAGAATAACTATTATTTTTTACTGTTAAGACTTCAATCGATTGAATCACCATTCAATCAATTGACAACATCCTGTTACTTATCAGTAAATATATCAATTTCAGATTTTGAAAACAATTTACTGATTATTTATCTGATTTTGATTAACAAAATCTGATTTGCTTTACTCTTAAAATATTTTGAAAAATATTATTAAGCAAATGTATTTTGGAGCTTACTTTTGAATAATCAATCATGCAATCATATGATTTTAAATCAAAAACACAATTCACAACAACACACCCCTCCTAGTCTAGGACCAAACTCGCTCAAGCTCTTCAAAACCTCATGCACTTCATGTTGTAGCTAGGATCCATTGTAGACTTTCACTCTTGGTGTTGATTTCATCAAATCATATCTAAGAGCTATTGGTGCTAACAGTTCGGTCTTCAAAGATTCATAATCCACAGTGGCATTGCAAGGGATCGAGACTAAGTATTGTTGTTCAGTCTTCAACGGGTATGTTCTATGTCAGCCTCTGAATAATTATGTAATGTTGATTTAAGTGTATGTGCTTGCTCTTTGTCTACATGATTTTGTTGGCTTTGCACTGGCAGTAATAACATGTGTTAGTCGTGTTACACTTCATTGTTGAAAATAGAGTTAGAGGTTAAAATGTGGTTGTACCTGTTAAACTGTTACTTTACTATGTTCTTTATTTAAATGAACCATGCCATTAAAATGTTGCTTTATGCACTTTCATGTAATCATGCATTCATACTCGTTAAGAGATCGCTTTCTTTGTCACCATCTCCTCCTCGCCACGGTTATGCACATGGCAAAATAACCATGGTCAGAATCATTTTAGAAACCCAGTTCAATCTACAGAATAAATCAAATTCCCAAACCCTTAGAATGCCCAATCAAACCCGCATTAGCCATTCAAAGTCCCTGAAATCACCCAAATCCTTTTTTCTAAACCCAATACCAAACCATAAACGATTTAGAAATAGAAATCCATCCCAGCAACCAATCCCAAAAATGGACAGAACCGTTCCCAAACCATAACACTAGAAATCCAGAATAATCCAAATTAGAATTGAACCCAAAATACCCAGAAAACCAAATTAGAAATCTGTAACAATAGAAAACTCAAGTCAAAAACCATCAGAAGTAGAAAAACCCCAAACCGTAGAAGCAAAATCCCCCATCTAATAATCATAGCTTAGAAAATAAACCCGAACATAAATTTGAAACTAATCTTAGATTATCCAAACCCAAAAAGTTGTAATACAAATATCAGAAATCATCCCAAAACCCCACAAACAAACAAAACCCTAGGAATTTTATTCAATTAAAATCTCAAGACAAAGTTAACCAAGGCCCAAATCGGAGAACTTTCGGAAACAGAGACAAACCCAGAATGTAAAAAAAAAAGGTGGTAAAAAGAAAGAAAGATAGAACCTTTGGAGATTAATCTTGATTTGTTCCACCCTCAAACACTTACACCTTCCCGGAAGCCGCCATAGTGTGTTTTCGTTGAACACAAAACATTAATTGTATCTCAAACAAAAGACACATGGAAAAATGAAAACTTGAATCAGAAATCCAAACTATGGTGGCACTTAAAGTGTGAGAAACGTATACCCATAATTTTGGCTATTTGGAAAATGGGAATAATAGGCTTGGCCCAACCAACTAGCTTGGCAAGTAGAGATAGGAATGAATAGTGTTAATTCCGGAGGTGCACCGTGAGAGTGAAGTCTTGTGAAGGGCATGGAAGAGAAAAAGGGGGAAGCGGCACTGCACCCTTTCCCCAATCTCTAACCCTAATCCAATTAAGGTAGGGTTGCTTGGCTGTAGAGTGTAGTGTAGGGCATGCCACAAACGTCCCTAAATGAGCTTGGTTCAATGAAAGGAAAAATTAAAAAAAAAAAAAGTGAGTTATTTTGGAGGTGAACATGAACCCATTACATTAGATATAAGGTTTTTTTACACAAATGGTTTAGATTTATGTGTAAATTTAAAAAATGGGCAGATTTTTTAAAATTTACATCACTGGGTAAGTCGTGCTTGCAAACATGAAATGGAAACGAAGAAGTCGTGCTAGGATGCCTGACTTAAGTTTGTAGAATTTTTTTTTGTCTCATCCGAAGTCGTGCACTGGAAGCTGAGTTAAGATTTTTTTTTTTAAGCAGAAGTCGTGCTTGTAAGGATTGGGAGGTCCTATAACTAGAGCAAGGGCTAAGAAGGTAGAGGAGTCATTATGGTGGCAACAATCTTTGAAGCTGCAGCTCAAGAGAAAGACTTAGAGGCCATCATAATTCAAAATGTCCTAATAATTGAAGGCCAATAGTTACTTAAATAATTAAAAAATAAATAAATAATAATAATGATCATAAAATGTCTAGAGCTGATTTTGGGACCAAGACCTTTCACTTCTTTAGGTCTCTATTAACCACATAGGCATTTTATCTAGGTTTGTAATGTTGATAATTTATTTATCTTTTATATGCTTTTAGTACTTGAGAACAGACTTGTATAAATCATTTGGATCTTAATGAAAGAGGGACTTTTTGGTTGTCTTTCTTTACAGAAGCGTGAGATTTTTACCTTGAATCATCTGATCTTATCAGGAATTCTCCAATTCTTGTGGCGATCGTAAGGGCTTATCAAACGTCAATCATTCGTGGCATCCAACCTTTCCTTCACTCGAATCTGATCCTTGTTCTTTATTTCTTTCTGCATTGATATCTTTTTTTCCAGAATTTGTCCAATCTTTCTTAAATTCATATCTCGTGTTTGACTAATCTTATGTCACAAAATGAATCTTACATTTCTATGAAAATTTGAGCGAGGAACCACATCATTTGGTAATCAGAGCAAGGTTGGTATAATTCGTCTTTCAATTTTCCAGTGTGGCAATTTTTCTTCAATCCTGGTTTTGTACTGCGTTTCTGTTCTTAGTGTTCATCACATGTTCATCATTGTTCAGTCATATCAATCCTTTCAATCCATGTGATTTGGTCTAAGTTGTTGTTAAATATTAAATATATGCTTGTTTTATTGGGAATTTTTGTATAATTTCATTCTTAGTTGTTGCAATTTCGTGTTTTACTGTCCTGAGTAAAAAGAAATCTGCAACAAAAGTAAAAAAAAAAAAGTACAACAACTGTATTCTAAATTTAAGTGCATCTCACTTGTTTGATAAAATTCCTAAGTGTTAAGTGTTTTCTCCAATCATTATTTTTCCAGAAAATTAATGTTTGTTTTGCTTGTTTGTTGGTAGTAAAATTGTTCTTTACTACTTCCTTGTTGTTTTTAACTGTTAAATTTTGTTTAAGCCATATGATTGTTGCATAACAATAATTCTTGGTTATAGATTGTTTGATTCAAGTAAGAACTTTAAGTCAGGGAAGGAGTGGTAAAAGGCAAAAGTGAAACATTAGAGAAAAAGCCATAATAGAGAGTACTATACATGAGTAGTACATCTTAGAGTGTAAACACGTGAGAAGAGTGGTGAGGTCCTATTACTTCACATTTTGGTTCTTTTCTTGAAGTATGGCAGGAACAGGTGATGAAGGTAATCCTCAACTTGAGGGAGCTCAAACATTGCTACTTGATGCTATGACTATACAATTTCAAAGAATGATGAGAGAAAACAATGAGGAACTCTATGAAAGAATTGAACAAATAGAGAATCAAATGAATAATAATGAAGATGATCATAATGGAAATAGGAGAAGACAAGATAGAAGGAGAAGAAGAGGCCATGAAGATGAACATAGAGAGGACAGAATTGAGGGAGTCAAAATACAAATTCTCTCATTTAAAGGGAAAAGTGATTCCGAGGCCTATTTGGAGTGGGAAATGAAGATTGAGTAATTATTTGCATGCCACAACTATATAGAAGAAAATAAGTTGAAGGTGGCAGCCATGGAATTTACTAATTATGCTCTCATTTGGTGGAACCAATTGCAAAAAGAGAGGGCAAGATATGGAGATCCATGGTGAATACTTGGGAGGAAATGATGAGATTGATGAGAAGGAGGTTTGTCTCATCCCATTTTCATAGGGACTTGCATAACAAGCTACAAAGACTTACATAAGGTAGTAAGAGTGTAGATGAGTATCATAAGGAGATGGAGGTGGCTTTGATTAGAGCCAACATCAATGAAGAACGGGAGGCAACCATGGCTAGATTTCTACATGGGTTGAATAGTGACATTAGAGATGTTGTGGAGTTGCAAAATTATGTTGAGTTGGAAGAATTAGTGCATCAAGCTATCAAGGTAGAGCAACAACTCAAGAGAAAAGGCACCATGAAGAGAGGTTCTTCTAACTTTTACCAAACAGGTTGGAAGGACAAATCAAAGAAGGAGGGAGCTACTTCATCCAATGTATCTGCTACTACCCCTTAAAGCACAAAATAACTCCAATAAGGCTCCAAAGAAAACAATAACTAGTGATTTTAAATGTTTCAAATGTTTGGGGAGAGGTCACATAGCTTATGAATGTCCAACTAAAAGGAACATGTTGGCTAAAGATGGAGAGATTGTTAGTGAATCCTCTTCAAAATCTGCTGTAGAATGTGAGGAAGAGTATGATAAAGAATTTGCAGTTTAAGGAGATTTATTTATGGTGAGGAGGTTATTGGGAAACCTTTCAAAGGAGAATGAAAGAAGTTAAAGAGAGAACATCTTCCATACACAGTGTCTAATTCAAGATAAGGTTTGTTCCTTGATTATTGATGGAGGGAGTTGCACTAATGTTGCTAGTTCAAGATTGGTTTCAAAATTGAATTTGGAAATCAAACCTCATCCTCGACCATATAAGCTTCAATGGCTTAGTGAAGATGGTGAGATAGGTGTGAACAACCAATTGAAAGTATGTTTCTCTATTGGAAACTATCATGATTATGTTTTATGTGATGTGGTACCAATGGAGGCAAGCCATGTGCTTCTTGGAAGGCCTTGGCAATTTGACAAAAGGGTTAATCATGATGGATACTCTAACAAGTATTCTTTTGTGCATAATGAACGGAAAGTTACACTTGTACCTTTGTCTCCCAGAGAGGTGTGTGAGGATCAAAACAAATTGAGAGAGAAAAGAGAGCAAGAGAAAAAAAATTGAGAGAAAAAGAAAAGAAGAGTGATAAGAAAGAGATAAAAGAGAGTTTGTTAGTAAAAGTGAGTGAAGTAAAAAGAGCTTTGCTAGCAAACAACCACTTTACATGCTTTATTGTAAAGAACTCAATTTGAATTCTAATGTTTCTAACAAACTTCCTAGTGGTGTTGATTCTGTTTTACAGGAATTTGAAGATGTCTTTCCCAAGGAAATACCACCTGGTTTACTACCTTTGAGAGGGATTGAACATCACATTGATCTAGTTCCTGGAGTTGTATTCCCCAATAGGCCAGCCTATAGGAGTAATCCACAAGAGACCAAGGAGATTAAAAAACAAGTGGAGGACTTAATTCACAAAGGATGGGTCACAGAAAGTTTGAGCCCATGTGCTGTTCTAGTGATTTTAGTGCCTAAGAAGGATGGAACTTGGAGGATGTGTTCCGACTGTAGAGCCATCAACAACATCACCATCAAGTATAAACATCTCATTCCCAGGTTAGATGATCTTCTTGATGAGTTGTATGGATCTTGCTGCTTCTCTAAAATTGATTTGAAGAGTGGATATAATCAAATTAGGATTAGAGAAGGTGATGAGTGGAAGACAACTTTGAAGACAAAATATGGTTTATATGAATGGAAGGTGATGTCATTTGGGTTAACCAATGCACCTAGTACTTTCATGAGATTGATGAACCATGTTTTGATAAGGTTTTTAGGAAAATTTGTGGTAGTTTATTTTGATGATATTCTTGTGTATAGTAAGTGTTTAGAGGAGCATTTAGAACCTTTGAATTCTGTTTTGCATGTTCTTAGGAAAGAAAAATTGTATGCTAATTTAGAAAAATGCACTTTTTGTCAAGATCATATGGTCTTCTTGGGATTTGTAGTTAATTCTAGTGGAGTGCATGTAGAAAAAGAGAAAATGAAAACAATCTAAGAGTGGCCAACTCCTAAGAGTGTAAGTGATGTGAGAAGTTTCCATGGGTTAGCTAGTTTTTATAGGAGGTTTGTGAAGGAATTTAGTACTATTGTTGCACCTCTTAATGAGCTGGTTAAGAAACATGTGGGATTTAAATGGGGGCAAAAATAAGAACAAGCCTTTGCTGCCCTTAAGGATACGCTTACTCATGCGTCCATACTTGCATAGCCTAATTTTGCAAAATCTTTTGAATTAGAATGTGATGCATCTAATGCGGGCATTGGTGCTATTTTAATGCAAGATGGTCATCCAATTGCTTATTTTAGTGAGAAATTAAGTGGAGTTGCACTTAATTATCCTACTTATGATAAGGAATTGTATGCCCTTGTAAGAGTTTTGCAAACATGGCAGCATTATCTTTTGCCCAGAGAGTTTGTGATTCACAGTGATCATGAGTTCTTGAAGTATTTAAAGGGACAAGGCAAGTTGAATAAGAGACATGCTAAATGGGTTGAGTTCCTTGAGCAATTTCCATATGTGATCAAGCACAAGAAGGGTAAGCCTAATGTGGTAGCAGATGCACTATCACGCAGATATGCCCTATTTACTTCCTTGGAAACTAAATTCATTGGTTTTGAGCATATTAAGGAGTTGTATGAACATGATTTTGTTTTTCTCATATCTATCATTCATGTGCATTTGCTGCCCAAAATGATTTTTTTAGACATAATGGGTATTTGCTAAAGGACAAAGGACTTTGTGTGCCTAAAAGTTCTATTAGAGAGTTACTTGTTCAAGAGGCATATGAGGGGGGCTTAATGGGTCATTTAGGGGTTCAAAAGACCTTAGACCTATTGCATGAGCATTTTTATTAGCCACATATGAAACATGATGTGCATAAGTGGTGTGAAAAGTGTCTCGTTTGTAAGAGATCAAAATCAAAGGTCATGCCACATGGTTTGTATACTCCTCTGCCTATTCCTGATTGCCCTTGGATTGACCTTTCCATGGATTTTGTTTTAGGTATGCCACGATCTAAAAGTGGCAAAGATTCCATTTTTGTTGTGGTTGATAGGTTCTCTAAGATGGCTCATTTCATACCATGCAGAAAGGTGGATGATGCTTGTCATGTGGCAGATTTGTTCTTCAAAGAGGTGGTAATACTCTGTGGATTACCTAAGAGTATTGTGAGTGATAGGGACTCTAAGTTCCTAAACGACTTTTGGAAGACTTCATGGGTAAGATTGATACTAAACTTTTGTTTTCTACTACTTGCCATCCCTAGACTGATGGGCAAACTGAGGTAGTAAATATAACTCTTTCTTCTCTTTTAAGGACTGTAATTAAAAAGAATATTAAGTCTTGGGAAGAATGTTTACCTCATGTTGAATTTGCATATAATAGGGCAGTCCTAGTACTACTCAATTTTCTCCGTTTGAAATTGTTTATGGATTTAACCCTCTAACTCCTCTTGATTTATTGCCATTGCCTAAAGATTTTATTTTGAAGCATCAGGGTGGCAAGGCAAAAGCTGAATTTGTGAAGAAGATCTATGAGAAGGTAAAAACACAAATTGAGAAGAAAGTGGAAAGTTATGCTAAGCATGCAAATAAAGGAAGGAGAAAGGTTGTCTTTGAACCTGGTGATTAGGTTTGGGTACATTTCAAGAAGGAGAGATTTCCATTTCATAGAAAATCTAAATTAATGCTAAGAGAAGATGGACCTTTCCAAGTGTTGGCCAAAATCAATGATAATGCATATAAAATTGATTTGCTAGGTGCGTATAATGTTAGTAATACCTTTAATGTGTCTGATTTTTCTCTATATGATGTAGACAATAAGCTTAGAGGTTTGAGGCCAAAGGCTTTCGAAGAATGAGGGAATGATGAGGACATCTAGGCCCAAGTCCAAGTTAAAACTCCAATTGAATAATCTTGGCAAGGATTGGGAGATCCTATGACTAGAGCAAGGGCTAAGAAGGTAGAGGAGTCATTACCACAAGTGGTGGCAACAATCTTTGAAGCTAGGGCTAATTTTGAGACCAAGACCTTTCACTTCTTTAGGTCTCTATTAACCACATAGGCATTTTATCTAGGTTTGTAATGTTGATAATTTATTTATCTTTTATATGCTTTTAGTACTTGAGAACAGACTTGTATAAATCATTTGGATATGAACGAAAGAGAGACTTTTTGGTTGTCTTTCTTTATAAAAGCGTGAGATATTCTCTGCTAAGGTTCTACCTTGAATCATCTGATCCTATCAAGAATTTTCCAATTCTTGTGGTGATCGTAAGGGCTTATCAAACACTAATCGTTTGTGGCGTCCAACCTTTCCTTCACTCGAATATGATCCTTATTCTTTATTTTTTTTTGCATTGATATATTTTTTCCAGCATTTGTCAAATCTTTCTTAAATTCATATCACGTGTTTGACTAATCTTATGTCACAGAATTAATCTTATGTTTCTATGCAAATTTGCACGAGGAACCACATCACATGATACTTTCCAATAAAAAACGTGTCGTCCACCTGAACAATTGGTTTGCAATAATTAAAGCCTTCAATGCATGGTTTGAACGCCCAAAACACACGTTCGAATATACAAACAGAGGGGTCTCGTACACCATCCATGACATAAGGAGAAACACCACATTGTACAATGGTTCCAGGAAGACTTTCTTGTATAGCTTGTAGCCATCTCGGAAGTTCGTTATAGAGTCTTTCCAGTCGCCAAACTCCATGGCCAAAGCCTTCTGTTTAGCGAGCCATGTTTTTCTGTATGTAATTCAATAACCATGCCGACTTTTGATCTCAACTATTAAACTTTTGATGGGAATCGAAGGATATGTTTTAACCGAATGTCGCACAATTGCAGCAATTTGGCTAGAATCTAGATTATGGTGACCTTGGGAGATAATGGTTGAGAAGCATGTCTGAGGTGCTTCAATCTTTTTAATCTCCCAATGTTGTCTAACTTTGCTGAAAGCAGCTCTAATCCTCCATTAGCAACCATTACCATAATTAGTGCACTTTGCTACATATCGGTCTGACTTAGATTCAACAACAACAAATGTATATCCCTGTTCAATATGGTATTGCTTAATGTTCATCACAACTGCCTCCTTTGAAACAAAAGACATGTGTTCAAATAGATCACATTGAATATGATGTGAGAAAGTTGGTACAAAATGTTGTTCTTCATCGGAAGTAGGCTCGTAGTCTTTATCATCTTCACTAAAGTTATGAAGCATATCTATGTGAACCAGAACTTTGTCCAAAATTATAATTATCCATCTATAATTCATGAAATCATAATAACAGATAACATTCATAAAAGTTATATCTCAGTAATAATACATTTTCTATGTACGTATACTTAAAAAAAAGTTATATCTCTTAATAACATACATAATTAATAAAACTAAAAAATTATATCTCCTAATTAGCATGCATAATGAATAAAAAATAAACACAAAAATTATACGTCGTAATTAGCATGCATAATTAATAAAAATTAACCACAAAAATAATATTTTATAATACCTATACCTCTCTAATATAAAGACTACTAATATTCACTGTATATTATAGGAAGGCAAGGTCAGGAACATGTATTAAAGTTACTTATTGTGTATCTTTCTCCGATGCACACTATGCATGATTTTTTTTTTTACTAATGTTAACGTTCATTGATGTATACAAGTCATCTATATATATATAAATATAATTAAGTACTAATTTATGAAATTTAAATATATAATGATTAAGTACTGATTCATTGAAAATTAAAATTTATAATGAATTGATGATATAATAATGATTTAACCCCTTTTTTACTTAAAAAAAATACATATAACAAGACATTAAACAATTTTCAATGTTGCAATAGAAAAAAATAACACTATTAACATTAATTAATGTTAATAAATATACAATCTGTAACTATTACTACATAAATAAATATTAACTTTTCAATTTGAAATTACATAATCTTATAATAATTTTAAAAATTAGAACATACAATCTGCCATGACTAACTTTTGACATAAAAAAAAAAATAACACAAAAGTTGTGCTAGCAAGCACGACTTCAATATGAAAAAAAAAAAACCCAATTCGATTTCTAGTGCACGATTTCAAATGCGACAAAAAAATATTTTACAAATTTAAGTCGGACATGCAAGCACGACTTCTTCATTCCTATTTCGTGCAGGCAAGCACGACTTATCCAGTGCTGTAATTTTTAAAAAAATTGCCTATTTCTGAATTATACCGATAAATCTGCACAACTTTTGTAAATACACCTAGATACAATCCCTTAACTTCAATAAATCATCATTGCCACGTTGGATTAATATGGCACTAATATAAAAAAGATAAAGGGAGATATTTTGCTAAGGTAGTGGTGCTACGTGAATGTGAATATATAGGAGATTTTATTAACTTAATTTTAATATTTAATAATAATTATATTTATTTTTTGGACTGTCGCAAAGTTGTGGTATGTTGCCATGCCACCTAAATAATGATTATCAGGTCCTACTTTTAATTAGCTTTAGATATGTATATACCCCTTTTTATGTTGTTAACAAAATAAAAGTTAGGAAAAAGAATAAAAAAAAACTTTTTTTATAAACATAAACTTTTAAAAATAAAAATATTAGATTCAAAATAATTTCAACAATATATATATATATATATATATATATATATATATATATATATATATATAACATTTTAAAAATAATAAAAACATTTATTCTTTTTAGAAGAAAAAATAAAATGTGAAACAATTTCAATAAAATTTTAACAATAAACAAATATAAACTTTTCTTAAAAAAAAACAAGATTAAATGAAATTTAAAAAAAAATATATCAAACATCATCAATTAATTTTTAAAAAAAATTAAAACAACGTGTACGCTGATTTTTTATTATAGATAGAAATACATATGACTAAGGGCAATCTGTGTTGGATCCAAAAAAATAAAAAATATATTTTTTTTGTTATTATTTATTTGCTTATTGTTCATTCCTTGAATGCATTTTATTATGTGAATATATATATTTGTTTTTTTTAGTTGTTGTAATTACTATTTTGTTTTTGGGAAAATAATATTTTGTAAAACTGCACTTATTTCTATTAATTTAATTAAAGGTACCGTCTTAGGACGGACATTGTGGGGTGCTAATACCTTCCCCACACATAATCGACTCCCGAATCTTGAATCTGGTTCGTAGACATTTTAATTTTGGCTTTTCTATGGTTTTTCGTAATAAACTATAGTGGCGACTCTAAATCTCTAATTAAATATTTTTTTTAAAATATTAATTTTTGATCGCCCCGTCGTGATCCTGGTTGTGACAAGAATAATCTAAAATCTCTAGTTCCCTATAAATAACCAAGAATTCGCTTGGCAACAAGGAGATGAGTCTTTGTTGGATTTTCCATGTATCTACTAATCAAACTCACAGAGAACATAATATCAGACCTTGTAGTAGTTAAATACATTAAACTACCAACAATATGTTTGTAGAGAGTACTATTAACTTTCTTTCCTTCTTCATCCTTGGTTAACTTGACTCCAAACTCTGTTGGTGTAGTTACAGTATTACATTCTTCCATTGAGAACCTATTCAAAATTTCTTACAAATACTTCTTTTGAGATATTGAAATTCCAGTAGAGGATTGAACCACCTCAATACCAAGAAAATAACGCATCTTGCCTAAATCAGTCATCTCAAAATCATCCATCATAGATCTCTTAAAATTATTAAACATGAGAGTATAATTTTTGGTAATTATGAGATCATCTACATATAAGCAAACAATAAGAATCTTCTCTTTTTCAATTTTCACAAAAAATGTATGTTCATGTGGACACTTGTGAAAACCATCTTTCAAGAAATGTTCTTCAATTTTACTGTACCAGGCCCATGGGGCTTGTTTTAATCCATACAAGGCCCTTTTTAATTTATAAACTTTGTGTTCGCTTCCTCTTTTAACATAACCAAGTGGTTGATCAACAAATACCTATTCCTTTAAGTCAACATATAGAAAAGCTGATTTCACATCCAACTGAAAGATGGGCCACGATTTCTGAGCTACAACTGTAATCAACAACCGGATTGTGTCATGGCGGGCTACTAGTGCAAATACTTCAGTGTAGTCTACTCCAAACTCTTGCTTTTAGCCTTTTGCTACTAACTATGCTTTAAACTTGTCAACTTCACCATTCTCCTTAAATTTTGTTTTATACACTCATTTTACTCCAATTGTTGAGACGCCATTAGGAAGCTCAATTAACTCCCATGTTTGATTTTTTTTTCAATTGCAGCAATCTCATCATCCATGGCCTTGCGCCATTTTTGAATCTTTAACAGCATTCTCAAAGGTAGTAGGATCACAATCTGAAAATAGAGCAAAGTGCGTGAGAAAACTTTCAGAAACACCAATTACCTCATAATCTGACATCCTAGTTGGTCTGCGTCTAACACGATGAGAACGTGAACTTACTGGTTCACTAGATTGCTCATCAATTTCATAAGTAATAGGAACTCTATGTTGAGTATCTTCAGAAGAGTCAGTTGATAAATTCTCATTAACTTCTTCAAAATCTGACACAACAGAGTGATCAATTGTAGCAGCTTTTCCATTCCATTCCCAAAAAACTTCATCAAAAACATCATCACGACTGCTTACAATTTTCTTAGTGTTAGGATTATATAGCTTATAAGCCTTAGATTGATCACTAACACTAAAAAAAACGCATTTTTCTCCTTTATCATCTAACTTCTTTCTTTTCTCATCGGGGATATGGGCATAAGCAACACATCCAAATATTCTGAAATGATTGACACATGGTTTTCTTCCACTCCATGCCTCATCTGGTTTGATATTTGAACAGACAAAGTTGGGCTTCTATTCAAAATATGAATGCTCCATGCAACTACTTCAGGCCAGAACGTCTTTGGGACACCACTTCTTGTTAGAATGCTTCGTACCATGTTAAGAATAGTACGATTCTTTTTCTCGCAAACACCATTCTGTTGTGGTGTATATGCTGCCGTTAGTTGCCTTTGAATTTCATTTTTCTCACAAAATTTTGTGAAATCATAAGAAGTGTACTCTCCTCCACGATCAATACGAAGAGAAATCAAGAATTTACCACTTTCTTTTTCAACAAGCACTTTAAAGAGCTTGAAAACATCCAATGCTTCTGATTCTTCCTGTAAAAAATACACCCATGTTTTTCTACTGAGGTCATCAATGAAGGTAATAAAATATCGTTTACCACCATTGGAGTTTGGTTTTATTGGTCCACAAAGATCTGAATGAACAAGTTCTAGCACATGTTCTGCTCTTCGTGAGGTGCCTTGTGGAAATGGACTGCATGATTGTTTGCTAAGAACACAACTTTCACAAGTTTCAGTAAGAGCTGCAATTTGAGGAAGACCTGTCACCATCTTCTTTTGATACAATGTTTTCAGTCCTTTGAAATTTAGATGACCATATCGAAAGTGCCAAAACCATGCTTCATCTTTTAACTTTGTAGTAAAACATGTTTGCTCAATTTATGGAGATAAAGAGGAAACAACCTGTTTTTGGTCATCTTGACTTCAACAATTAAATGTTGTTTGTCATCAAGAATTTTGCAGATTATACCTTTTATAGACCTCATAATCCTTTTCTTGTAACTGACCAATGCTAAGAAGATTAGTCTTCAATTCTAGAACAAAAAGAACATCAGCTATTGTGGAGTAAAATCTCCTTTGACTTGAATTGAAACTTGTCCTTTCTCCATGATTGCAACTCTGGTGTTGTTCCCAAACTTCACATTGTCTTTAAAAGATTCATCAAGAGTGGAGAAAATGATTTATCTCCATTCATGTGATTGTTGCACCCGGTGTCAAGAAACCACAAATTTTTATTTGTTTCTTCTTTATATGACAAACCATAAGCAAGGAGATCTCCTCTTCATCATCCTGTTCAACAAAATTTGATTCTTCTCCATGAAATTTTGACAAATCAGTTTGACATTCATATTGAATATGTCCAAACTTATGGCATCGATAACATTCAATATTAGATTTGTCAAAAAACTTTGAGGTGCAGCTACGTGTTCCTGTTCCATGGTTATTGTTGCCTTGGCCTCTGCCTCTTCCACGACCTCTGCCATTTCCTCTACCTCTTCCTCGTCCAGATCCATGAAAGTTAGTTGAGGCATTCAAAGCTACTTCTTCTTTGTCTTGTGCAATTTTTTGTTCATGAATCAGCAAAGAACTTTGTAGTTCGTCAATTAAAAGTAAATCAATGTCATGAGATTCTTCAATAGAGCAAACCACAAAATTAAACTTTAGTGTCATTGTACGCATGATCTTTTCAAAAATTGTAACCTCCTCTGTCTTATCACCGTGGATTCGCATCTTGTTGATGATTGTCATTACTCGGGAAAAATAATCTGTAACAGACCCTCCAGATTCCATTCGAAGTAATTCAAACTCGAAACGAAGTATTTGAAGTTGCTGCCTCTTTGTTCTTGTTGATCCTTGAAATTTCTTTTTCATGGAGTCCCATTTCTGCTTAAAGGTATCCTTAGAAAGAATAGTTTCTAAGATTGAACGATCAATTGCTTGAAAACGATAACTTTTCGCCTTGAGATCTTTTAATTTTGATGCATCTATCTCTGCTTTTTGTGTTTTAGACACTGTTGTGTCTTGCCTTAGGTCTGAAATGCCCTCAGAAACCACCTGCCAATACTCCTTTGATCTTAGAAAATTTTCCATCAACATGCTCCAATGATCATAATGACCATCAAAGCGAGGAATTGCCGGTTGCACAAAATTTTCAGCTGCCATTTGCTACAGCAAATTCTTGAATTCTCTCTCTTACGTGTTTCACTCAAACCTCACATGTTTAACTCTCCTAACCTGGCTCTTGCGAACTTGGCTCTTGATACGACTAATACAAAATTTAGATGCAGTAGAAAAATGCAAGTGCATTAACATGCAATAGAGAAAAATTTACTCTCTGTATTATTCATTAGCATTAAACTTGCTTAAATAAGCAAAAATTACAATTAAAGAAAAATTCAAAAACAAATTTCAGAAACAAACTAACTGAGTCACTCACTCAAGTATCTCCTAATAATTAAGCACTCTTCCTAACAAATAGGCACTAACCTAAAGACTAGGTAAACATAAATATTAAATTTATTCAACATTTTTAACATTATGAACTAAACATTATTCATATATTTAGTTGAAAATAAATCTAAATTGTCCAAATTACTTGTAATATTTTTCTGTAGGAGCGTGACATAACCTCCTAACTACTTTGCCTGCACAAAGCAAACATCCTCCAACTGATCGTATATGTAGGTGAGTGCGATAACTCCTCATGTGTACCTATTACATATCCTTAAATTATCAAATAGTGACAGATATGATATGTTAACCCGATGTCACTTATACCAAATTAAATGAAACAAATAAGCGTGAGTGACAAATTCCTATTTGTGGTGTAAGTATATTCTTGGTATACCTCAAGTATCCAAGTGTATACCACAACATTGCTTTAATTATATCACAACCACTAACAATAATGACACTGATATTGGTTTAGTATAATATTAAATAGTTAATTTTATTTGAATAAAGTTATTAGACTTATTCCTTAAATTATATTTAACCAGAGAAGACTTAGTTTATAAACTCATGATTCTTAACCCATTTCACTAAGTTCTTTTCTATTCTTTTTCACTAAAAACACCCTTTAGGTCTAATATAAACCAAAATATACTTTTAGATTCATAAATATATTTCAGAATACATTGTCCAAAATATATATATATTGAATTGTGCATTCGAGAATGTATTTTCAGATTCAAAAATCATAAATAACACATAACGAGAACGAAAAACACTGCAGTTCAACGGGTGCGACAGTGCAACGTAGTCGTCACCAGCGGTGACCACTGTAGTTCCGACTGGCTCTTCCACTCACGAATGAAGGAAGAAAAATATTCAAACAGGTACAACGCAGGGAGTGCAGCGAAGACCGAAGAAGAAGAGGTTGGAGAGAAGTAAAGGCAGGTAAAGGAATATTTTGGTCACATACACTACAGGGTGCAGTTTAAATTACGGGGGTGGAGGATGCAGAGCCCTAAATCGTAACAAGCAGTTACCTTTTACTTAAACAAACGGGGCCCAAAGCCCACAGTTTGGAGTTTAAAGAGTGAGCCCAATACTGGAATTTGGTGAAGATTAAAGTAAATAAATAAAAAATACTTCATTTTCTAACCTACTCAAAGAAAATGGTTAACTTTTCATTTGACCAAACTAATCGTTATAATTTTTTCTCATTTTAAATAATAATTGCGTAATATACATCCATTGTTTTTTCATTATTTGCAACAAAATCAATTACTTTTAACCTAACTGGAACTGAAACATGCAAAAGAAAAAATGATCCTGTAATTGTCGAAGAGAAAAAAAGTTTTATCAAGTGTGGATTCGTCGTCGTTTGTTGTATAAGATCTACTGATTATGTTAACGAAAATTGTTGTTTCTCTTTTTTAACATAATCATATCCTAGAAAATTTAAATATAGAAGCATTGGGTTAAGCAAGTTTACTGCACTAAATGTGAATATTTATTATAGGATCAATCTAGTCAACTTTATAGTTAAAACTTAATTAATTGAATTGATACCAACGTTACTTGATCACGACGATAAATTATGTGCATTAATGTGGTGATTTGTGTCAATGCATGTTCAACCAAAAAAAAAAGTTAAATTAGTTCATATGGATTTAATTAATTATTTTTTATTTCAAGTCAAAACTAAATAAATAATAGATTTATTTTTTTAGATTTATCAATTCTTATTTAAATTAGGTTGATGATTTGATAAATTACTTTTTATTTTTTAAATTAATACGTTTTTAACAAATTTAATTTATTTTTTTATTTCATTCATTTTTATAATGTAGTGCTACCAGAGGTGTAAAAGGAATTGCAATTTGATTTACCTACGATTCAAGTTACAGGATTTTTATTTATTGTTGATTAAAATTAACCTAATTTACTTAATCTGAGAGTCAAATTGAATCAAGAGGAGTTATAAGTGATTGATTCATTTTATATTAAAATTAATAATATGATTAAAGTGTCTTTGGACATACAGTGTCTTTCTATCATTTTAAAATTATTCAATCACAATGAAGTGAATATCCTTAAGTGGTACAAATTTTAATAAAAGTACATTACTATTCATTTTCTTAAATAACTATTTTAAATTTTACCAAGAAAATATAAATTAAGATTCAAAACTTAACAGGAGTAAATAAAGGAAATGAAATAATTTTAAGAATTAGGATATTGCAACTTTATAACCTAATTCTCCCAAGTTCCTTTTATAAACTAAATAGAGACACATAATGGAACACGAGAACCACTCATAGAAATTAATGACTTAATTGGAAGAAGATGATAAAAAAAGAGAGGAAAAGAATGATAGAGATGTCTAAAAAGATGGAAGAAAAAAAAGTTTATTACCTTCTTAACTTGAGCAACAAGAATCTTCTCAAAACTTAACTCTATTTTGTGAATTACACGAAAGAAAAGATATTGAAAACTATTTATGTTTAACATAAAAAGACAAATTCGTCCAATAAATCTCAATCTATTAGATGGATAAGTAAGAATTTTAAACAATACTTTAAATTTGTTAAGGACGTACCAAATTGTTAAATGAACTTATCAAATTTAAAAAATTAAAGAGACTAAATAGAAAATAGATTGAATTTCCCTCAAATTATATTAAAATTGTTTTACTTATTCTTAATATACATGATATCATTTTTCTAAAATATAAAATATAAAATCAAACAAATATAGTAATTATACATCCATATTTTTCTACTCTAACATGACTTATTGAACACTGTCTTTTAAGCTATATTTGTTGTATTCCACTTAACCCATTATTTGGATTAAACCTATTTCATTTTTCTTTAACATTATCATGAATGAAACCTAATAAAAGAAACTATACCATTTCACAACACAATATTAAAAAATAGTGGCTACCCACGATAAACATGATTTGTTCATATAAAGAACAGTTCCAAGATTCTATAGTACCCTTTGTCATCTTTTTCTTTGACCCCCAAGTTGTGAATCTAGAATTATTGGATTCCATGGCAACCCCACAACTCCAATATGGTTTCTTCCAATTCAAAATACAATGTACACTCAATAGATAGTTCTAAAAGGGGTGTCACCATCACAAACATTTTGGCACATTTCAAAGGAACATTCACCACCCCACGTCACTCACATTGACAATGAAGCAATGAACAAGTGTGCCATTGGTGATCGTCCACAAAGGCAACTAGAGAGAGTCATTGTTCCAAGTGGGTCATGCCTCAATTAATCTTGTTTTGTTTGGATGGGTGCCTCATTCAATCTTTCATTTTCTTTCCTCTTCACATTTCGTGACTTCATGCATATTACAAAATATCTTCATGTGGGTGGAGAATTCATGTCCGTTTTCTCTTTAGGTTTATGTGGCTTTTTCTTTTTCACCAGAAACGTAATCAGAATGAAGAAGCAACTACTTGACAATAACGGGTAACCCCTCCCTTGACTAGCCACTTTAGACATAGATGGAACTAAAAATAGAACATGAAGGTACCCTCTTATTGTACTTAAGATTCTTCCAACTTCACAATTTCATCATATTTGAACTTGGGTAATTATTAGTTAGTTTCACAAAGATTGTAATTAAGAGAGAAACAATAGGTAACACTAAGAACGTGTGGTTAAACCAAGAGAAAGGTGAGATCGTTAATCACATATAGGCCTCCCATAATTGAGTTGGAAAATGAAATATGTGTGAGTTCTCATGTTTTGTATTTTACAAAAATTTTGGATCTTCTTTTATTTGAGAATAGATATACTTATCTACTTTCAAGATATTGAATTTTGAAGTATATTTAGATTGTTAGAGATATTACCAAAATCTAATAGCTTAGTATAAATGATATAATGTTAAGTTCTAAACTTAGATCGAAAAGTCAATAATTAAATATTTATTAACTGTTAAACATATTTTTTTGTTATTTAGTTTTATTAGTAAAAATTCAATAACATATGAATCCATATTAAATGAAATACTCATTCAATTGTTTTTCTATTCACAAATATTTTTATTTTAATTAATAATTTAGTTGAAGTCTATCTTTAAAGAAACTACAAACTCACAAAAAGATATTTTTTTTCTTTCTATTGGAGGATACTTCACCTTCTGATAAAACGATAAATATATTGAAATATTAATTGTAAATGAAAAGAGATGGATGCATATCAATAATTAGTTGTTTAAGTGAGTTGTTTTCTTCAAGGATTAGTTGATTTCCAAGTCTAAGCTTATTAATGTCTTCGTCACACTAGGTCTTAGATTTACGTTGTAATACAAACAAAAGACACGAGAAAATTTAAAAAGTATGAAACAACTTGGATACCAAAAGGTAGGAAAATGAAACAACTTGCTTATAGAATATGTGGCACTTGGTAAAATATGTGGAACCACGATCTTCACACCATAAAATGTCATTACTTGATGATAAAATATATAAAGAAGATATGACAACAAATTTTTTACTGTGAATCAGTGAATTATTTCCATTAAAAAAACAGTGATTTATTTGGTGTAATCACTTTCAAATAAAGATAAGGAAACATGATGTACAGAAAACGAAAGATATTATGAGTATGTAGTAAAATAAATAAATAAAAAGAAAGATAGAAAGTTTTAGTGATTTATTCCTCCCATCATTGAGATTTTTAATTTAATTTCACTATTTTTAAAAATCTCAACTATCTATTTTTATTAAAAATGATTTAATATTTTTTTCGTCAACCACAAGCACTTTACCTAACGTTCGACAACCACAAACTTAAAACACTCAATGTTGGAACACGCACAAAATTGTTCACTTAATTAAACATAATATACTCTTAAAGTTTTCTATTTGAAAGTTTTTTTTTGTTATTTATTAATTTTGATAAATTATTTGAATTAAAGAATAATTAATAACTTAATATGTAATTTCTTTACAATGTATAAATAAATTAGAGACTATTGTTAAAATATGAGTTTAAGTTTAACTCAACCTTATAAAACTAACTTCTAAGATAAGAATTATTCCAACTTATATAGTGTAAATTGATTTTTATCTTTACTCGATGTAAGATCTCCAACATATTTACTTCACATTTATTTACTTCACATTAAGACATATGCATCTTGAATCGTAAACTAAACAAAAAATTACATAAAATAACAACCCGATAACAGATGATATAATAGACAAAAAAAAAATTACTAGAAAAATCAAAGCAAATCACTTGTTACCTTTTCTTCTTTAATAAATTCTTCACTAAAAAACACTTTGGTAATATATACATTTAAGAAGTTTGTTCAAGTGAATTTAGTAGATAATTTTACAAAATTATTGTTAAAATAGAAGTTTTTAATAATTAGTATACAAGATTTGCCTTTCTCATCTTAAATACGATAACTTGTTTAAGGATGAGAAAGAAACAAGTTCTACACCTTTTTTTTATCATTTTCATGGCAAGATTTTCAATAAGGTAGATAATAATGTATTGAAGAATCAAATATTCATTTTCTTTCATTAAGTTTTTATTCAGTATGTTTTTCCCTCAAATATTGGATGCGAAATAGAGTGTGTAATGAATAATTATTATAATATATTGTACTGAGTATTTATCCAAGTTTAATTATTTTAAGTAAATACAACCTTTGAGTTGCTTGTCACCCTTAAGTTTTATTATTTAACTTACATCTTTTTTTAAAAAAAATAAGAAACTTCTATTTAATCAAAATAAATAAAGAAATTATTTTAATATATTCTCTCTTTTCTCTCTTTTATATATATCACTTTTGTTAGTTCAAATGTGAGCTATTTTTCTCCTTTACCAATTTTGTATTAATAACTTCCCCTTCAACATATTCAAGGACAGAATTCTAGCCCATTATTGTTTTATCCAATCTCTAAATTAATTACACATGCTTTAAGAGAGGGGAGGGATTATTCATTAGTAATTTCATTTTCATCCATTTTATAGAGGTATTAGGTATGGACTATGGGGCTCAAAAAATACGAACCACCTCACTTTACTATACACACCCCTCCAGGCCTAGGAGGGGACAAGCTCCCAACCTCAAGCCGAATAGGCGCGGAGGCTTATTAGGCCCATACTGTGAGGGTTATTGAAGTCATTATAAACATGACATCTCCTTTACATGTGTTTTTTAGCGATTTTTTAGAAGCTTTCTAGAAATGTCATTCGGCAGATGATTCTTTTGGTGTTCGATTTAGGGTTAGAGGTTTTCGGAAGTCGATTTTATCAATTTTATATTCAAAAACCGATTGAGGGTTATACCCTTTCGGAAGTCGGTTTTATTGATTTGTCATTCAGAGACCGATTGATTGAGGGTTATACCCTTTTAGAAGTCAGTTTCATTGATTTAGCATTTGGAGGTTGACTAAGGGTTATACCCTTTCGAAAAGTTGGTTTCATTGATTTACCATTTGGAAGTCAACTGAGGGTTATACCCTTCGGGAATTCAGTTTCATTAATTTTCCATTTGGAGGCCGACTGAGGGTTGTACCCTTTCGGAAGTTGATTTATGCACTTACATCTCGACAGTCGGTTAAGGGTGTTAAACCCTTTTGGTGGCCGAGTTTATGGGCTCACTTTTCAAAGGCTAAGTTTATGGACTCACCTTGTGGTGGTCGAATTTATAGACTCACCTTACGAAGGTCGAATTTATAGATTCACGTTTTGGTAGCCCTTTTAGTTTATAGATGCACCATTGATGGCCTATTTATTTTAGGGACACACTATTCGGTGGGCACTTTAGGGACACACCATTTATTGACCCATTTAGTTTAGGAACGTATCATTCAGTGTCCCGTTTAGTTAAGGACACACCATTCGGTGGTTTGTTTAGTTTAAGGATGCATCATTAGGGGGTCGCTTTAGGGACGCATCACTCGATGACCTGTTTACTTTAGGGATGACGCACCATTCGATGACCCGTTTAATTTAGGGACGTACCATTCAATGGCCTGTTTATTTTAGGGACACACCAATCAGTGACTCGTTTACTTTAGGGACACACCATTGATAAGTGCCAATTTTGAGTGTTTTTATACATGAGAATGATGAAGAAAACAGAAGGATTTGTTGAAGAAATTACTTGGTGGTTTAATAATCTAGGTTTGGGTAGGTTTAATTTTTAGGTTTATAGTATCATGCATCTAGTTGTGTGAATGTGCCAATTACTCGCTTTGCTCTTAATCAAGTTTAAATGAAAAATTGCATTTTTAAAATTGTTTAATTTTTTAAGTGTGATGCAGAGTCAAAATTCAACAGGTTATATTTCAAAATCAACTTGTTAAAAATTCTTTGACAGATTTGGGCTGGCGTGTTTTTGGGCTGACGCGTTTTTTTTAAACCCATTAGCGCGTGTTTTCAAAGAAGGACCAAGAGAGAAAATTAGGTTTTCGTGAGAACAATTTTTCAAAGATTTGGGGAAAACCTTTCCTTGAGAGAAAGATACACAAAGAAGAAGAAATTTTCAATCGATTTTCAAAAGGGAATCAAGATTTTCAACACTTGAATAAGAGCATGGCGTGATTTTGGCAGATTGTGCTTGACAGCTTCATTTGGGGAAGATAAGTATTCTTCCTTGGTGTTTTTTTATTGTAATTGGCTGCTGTGTTTGTGAATTCTCGAATTGTATTTTGTGTTGAGTAGTTTCTCAATTAGGTTTTGCTTAATAGGGAGATTAGGCTTTGGAATTGAGAAATTTGTAATTCAATTGTTGTATTGCTGTGTTGCATTCAAATCTGCAGTGGTGTACTACGATTGCACTATGTGTGTGCATCTTGTGTGGTGGGGAACTGCACAAGGGGGTAGAAGGAAATCTTGTAGGTTCAAGATTGGTTCTGGTATGATTTGTTTGTAAACTGCAATTGAATTAGTGGAAATCCTTGCAAGTGGTTGCAAGGGACTGGACGTAGCCCAAGTGGTTGGGTGAACCAGGATAAAAACATCTGTGTAACTCTCTCTCCTCTCTTACACTTTTAAATTTCGTTCTGCAGTTGTGTAAATTCATATTCTGCCACTAAGAAAAATTTGTTAAACCTAAAGAACAATCTGTTAAATATAAAGAACAATGTGTTAAAATTTTGGATAGACTGAAAAATTGACATTCTGGTTGTTTCTTTAATTGGCCAATATTCATCTTAAAGGATTAAGAATTCTGTATCTTACTGAAGATTGTCAAACTTGGATTATCAATCATATTGTCTTGTGATTCTTTAAGCATATTAGATTCATTCTTGAACTGTAAATTGGAATTAACTTGAAGTACAATTGTGTAGTTCTATAAAACTGATTTTTCCTAATTTTGATAATTCTTAAGATTGAAACTTGCTTTTTTGCAATACTGTTTCAGCTGTAGAAAATTCTGAACAGGTTATCACTGCTGTAACATTGTATTTGTTGATTGACCAGTGTATAATCTGAGTTGCTTGTTCATTTTCATTAACCTTGAAAAGCACTTTGTTTGATGTTTTGATTAATCATTGGCTGATTTTTCAATTTGGTATGTGATAATCTTGACTTTAGCAAAATTCATTTTTGATCTAAAAGAATTGTTGTCTACTGCTTCTGTTTTACTACTGTAGTATTAAAATTACAGTTTGCTGAAATATGTTTGAATCTGCTATTTTGTGTACATCTTACATTGCAATCATAGTTTGGTAAGAATACTCATTCAAACTTTTAAGTTTTCAAAAAGTTTTAAATTGTTCAATTCACCCCCCCTCTTGAACATTGACCATCTTATTTTTCAACAATTGGTATTTAGAGCTGGTTCTTGAAAGTTATTCAAGTTGATCCAAAATGGCCGAAAATAAACTTCCTTTTGCTGAGGGTGCTTCCATTCATAGACCACCTATGTTTTGTGGATTGAACTATCAATTTTGGAAAGTTAGAATGAGGATTTTTATTGAATCTGTTGATCGCGGTGTGTGGGATGCCATTGTAAATGGGCCATATGTTCCTAAAAAGCTTGTTGATAATGAATATGTTGATAAACCTTGGTGTGATTGGACTGGTGATGAAATTAGGAAAGCTCAATATGATAGTATTGCTAAAAATATACTTACCCCATCACTCAATCTTGATGAATTTTTCAGGGTCTCACAGTGTTCATCAGCCAAAGAGATGTGGGATATCCTTGAAGTTACACATGAGGGAACGAGTGATGTAAAAAAGGCAAGAAAGCACGCCTTGATACAAGAGTATGAGCTTTTCCAGATTAAACCAGGGGAAACTATCTCTGATGTACAAAAGAGATTCACACACATTGTCAACCACCTAATTGCTCTGGGCAAAGTATTTGATAAAGAGGAGCTCAACATCAAAATTCTGAAATGCTTAGACAGAAATTGGCAGCCAAAGGTTACTGTCATTTCAGAAACAAGAGATCTTACAACTCTGACTACTGTTGCATTATTTGGAAAGCTAAGAGAACATGAATTGGAGATGAATAGACTGAATGAGCCAGAGCAAGGGGAAAGAAAATAGAAAGGAATAGCTCTGAAATCTGCAATACAAAGAGAAGACAGTGATGATGAAAATTCCAGCAGCTTCGGTGAAACTAAGACATTAACATTGCTGACTCAAAAATTTAGCAAGTTCCTGAAGAAGAAGGGCAAAGAGAAAAGGTAAACCATTCAAGAGGTATAATAATAAAAAGGTTGATAATTCTACTAATGTAACTTGCTTTGGTTGTGGGAAACAGGGTCACATAAAGATGAACTGTCCTAATCAAATGCCTAAAGAGAAAGCTTCCGAGAAGAAACATGTGAAGAGTAAGAAGTCGAGGAGAGCATATATAGCCTGGGAGGACAATGACACTTCCTCCAGCTCTTCATCAGATAAAAAAGAGGAAGCAAATCTCTGTATGATGGCAGGACATGAATCAGACTCATGAAAATCATAGTACACTACTAAATGCATTTAAAGAAACTCATGAGGAAGCAAATCGTTTAGCTCTTTCAAATAACAGACTTAAGGGTTTAAATAATTGGTTGGAAAATAGAGTAAAACAGTTAGAAGAAGAACTACTAAATCTAAAAACATATTTTGAAAGTCTTGATATGATTTACAAAAACTCTTCTTGTAATTGTTCTGAAAACAACAAAGTGAAAATTTGTGAAACATGTGGAGTATTGCAGAAAAAGGTGAATTATCTTTCTAAAACTGTTTCAAAATTTACTGTTGGAACTGCAAGTTTAAATGCACTGCTTGGATCTCAAAATTGTGTTTTCAATAAAGCATGCATTGGATTTCATGAAGGTTTTCCAAAGAAAATAAAGAAGTTTAATCATTTTTTCTATCAAGGCAATACATCATATGCGTCATCTGTAACTTGCTTTTACTGTCTAGAAAAAGGACATACAGTTAGGAAATGTAAAACCAGATTATATTACTTGCCAAAACGCATTGTAAAGTGGGTTCCCAAGGGTGCCGTTAACATGAATGGACCCAAGATTGATAGGGTACCAACTCTTGCGACTTAATTTGTTTTGTAGGAAGCTTGGACAGCCAAAAAGTAGCTGTGGTATCTTGATAGTGGCTGTTCAAAGCATATGACAGGAGATGCTTCAAAGTTTATAAATTTAAAGATGAAACAAGAAGGATTTGTTACATATAGAGATAATAACAAAGGGAAAATTCTTGGTAAAGGAGATGTTGGAAGCCATGACTCAATAATAATCAAGGATGTTCTGTTGGTGGAGGGACTGAAGCATAATCTATTGAGTATAAGTCAACTTTGTGACAAAGGCTATGAAGTCAAGTTCAAACTAGATCTATGCCTAATATCAAGTCCAACAACAAATCAAACCTTGCTTATTGGTAAAAGGGTAAACAATATTTACATGCTAGATATCTGTAATATTGCATCCAGCATAACTTGTTTGCTCTCCAAAAATGATGACTCATGGCTTTGGCATAGAAGATTAGCACACATACACATGCATCATCTAAATAAGCTTTTGTCCAAAAATCTGGTTGAGGGACTTCCTGAACTCAAGTTTAAAAAAAAACAAAATCTATGATGCATGTCAAAGAAGGAAACAAACCAAAACTGTTTTCAAAAATAAAAATTTTGTTTCCACTTCAAAACCTCTTGAAATGCTACACAGGGATCTGTTTGGTCCTTCTCGCACTATGATTTTAGGTGGAAACTACTATGGACTTGTCATTGTTGATGATTTTTCAAGATTTACATGGACATTGTTCATAGCATCCAAAGATCATGCATTCACTGCTTTTAAACATCTTGCCAGAGTTTTAGAAAATGAAAATTCATGCCATATTTCTTCTATAAAGTCTGATCATGGGGTGAGTTTGAAAATGAAAGATTTGAAAATTTTTGCACAAACATGGCATCAAACACAATTTTTTAGCTCCAAGAACACCTCGGCAGAATGGTGTCGTGGAGAGGAAAAATCGTTCTTTGGAAGAACTAGCCCGAACTCTGTTAAATGATTCTAATCTTCCAAAGTATTTTTGGGCAGATGCTGTGAATACTGCCTGTTATGTTTTGAACCGTGTTTTGATTAGGCCTCTTTTGAAAAAGACCCCATATGAACTTTATAAGGGAAGAAAGCCAAACATTAGTCATTTTAAAGTGTTTGGTTGTAAATGTTTTGTTTTAAATAATGGCAAAGATAATATTGGCAAGTTTGATGCTAAAGCTGATGATGGCATTTTCATTGGTTATTCTTCTCATAGTCATGCATATAGAATTTATAATAAACGTATTATGATTGTAGAAGAATCTGTGCATGTGGTATTTGATGAGTCTAATCTGGATCTGCAAGATGATTTTAAGAACAGGGCAGAGGAAGAAGAAAACAGTGAACTGCTGCAGAAAAACAATAAGCTGATCCAGAAATTCAGCAAATTGAATATTTCTGATACAGAGTCAGATAAAGAAGCTGATGGACAGAATGCACCAATTTCTGAAATAACACCATCTGGACCTGAAAGAAATGCAGACCTACCTAGAGAATGGAGGATTCCTAGAAACCTATCTCTTGACAATATTATTGGGCAAATTGGACAGGAAGTATCTACTAGAAGAACTCTTAATCATTTCTGTGAAAATATATGTCTTTTGTTTCTCAAATTGAACCATCATTTGTTGACATTGCATTGAATGATGATAAATGGGTGGATGCTATGCATGATGAACTGAACCAATTTACTAGAAATAATGTTTGGGTGTTAGTTCCTAGATCTCATGAAATGAATGTTATTGGCACTAAATGGGTTTTTAGAAATAAACTAGATGAACAGGGAACTATTATTAAAAACAAAGCTAGGCTAGTAGCTAAGGAATATAATTAAGAAGAGGGAATTGATTTTAATGAAACATATGCTCCTGTTGCTAGACTAGAGGCTGTTAGGTTGTTGTTAGCATATGCATGTTTATGTGGTTTTAAACTTTTTCAGATGGATGTTAAAAGTGCCTTCTTAAATGGATTCATAGAAGAAGAGGTATATGTATCTCAACCACCAGGATTTGAGGACTTCAAACATCCTCATGTATATAAACTGCAGAAGGCTTTATATGTGTTTAAAACAGGCCCCCAGACAATGGTATGAGAGACTAAGCAACTTCCTCACATCTCAAGGTTATGAAAGAGGCAAAGTTGACAAAACTTTATTCATTAGAAAACTCAATTATGATATTATTTTAGTACAGGTTTACGTTGACGATATCATATTCAGTTCTACTAATGAATTTTTCTGTCAAGAGTTTGTGTCAACTATGCAGGGGGAGTTTGAGATGTCTATGAAGGGAGAATTAAATTTTTTTCCTTGGACTACAAGTGAAACAGATGGGGCATGGGACATTTCTGTGCCAATCAAAATACTGTAAAGAGCTTCTTAAGAGATTTGAAATGGATAATTGCAAGGAAGCCTCTACTCCAATAGCTACCAGTTGCAACTTGGACTTAGATGAGAAGGGAACTTCAATAAATCAAACAAAATACAGGGGGTTAATTGGTTCTCTATTATATCTTACTGCTAGTCGACCTGACATTTGCTTGTGTGCAAGGTTCAGTCAAACCCGAAAGAGTCACACTTCAAAGCTGGGTAAAGAATCCTAAAATACTTAAGAGGAACTGTAAATGTGGGACTTTGGTATTCTAAAGGAGCATCACTTAGTTTAACAGGCTATTCAGATTCAGATTTTGCTGGCTACAAGTTAGACCACAAGAGCACTAGTGGGACTTGTCACTTGCTTGGTGCTAGCTTGATCTCATGGCACAGCAAGAAGCAGGCCTATGTTGCACTTTCTACAACGAGGCTGGGTATATAGCAGCTGGGAGCTGCTGTTCATAGATTCTATGGTTAAAACAACAGCTAAGTGATTATGGTTTAATTCTTACAAAAATTCCTCTTAAATGTGATAACACTAGTGCTATTAGTCTAACCAAAAACCCATTACAACATTCAAGGACAAAACATATAAAAATTCGTCATCACTTTATTCGGGATAAAGTGAGCAATGGAAACTATGGAGTTCAATTCATTGAAACAGATAAGCAACTGACGGACTTCTTCACAAAACCATTAGCAAGAGAAAGGTTCAATCATCTAAGAGCTGAATTGGGTATCTTAGATATTTCCAATGTATCAAATTGAAACTAGCTTCATAATTATATGACTGTGTACTGGTGTAACTAATCTGTCACTTAGAAAAGGCATAAGAAAATATACATGTGATTTTTTTTTCTGTTGTTAACTGTGTTAATCTGCTGAAAATCTGATGCAGTATATGTTACAGCTATTTTAATAAACTATTTTTGGAAAACAACATGCTACTGGATTATATTGGTTAAAAGAACTTATTTCCAGTATTTTAACATGTTATGTTTAGGAAATAGTCTATTGTTTTGAACCTAAGTCTGTAACACTTTATCTGAACAAAGTAGGTTTTTTTTGCAAAAACAGCTTTGCAAATTTGACAGCTTGCTATTTCAGTGATAAGCATGAATAGGCAAAAAAACTGGTGCTATTGCAGTGGTACCCATTTAGCCAGGCAGTTGTATAATGCATTGTTGAACACGCAAATATATGGTGGAGGTGCAACCCGTCAAGTCAAGTCACAACCAACATTGGATAACGAAAAAGGGGTAAAAGATATTCTGCACAAAATCAGATTTGAATATCTTTGACTGTGTGCACAGTACAACTCTCAAATCAAGCAAAGATTAATCTCCTCTTCCTCTTTTAATAAAGAGCTAGTTGTTGAATCATTTTCATCCCATACTATTTAGGCTCTTTTTTCCTTTGATGTGTTTGTTGAATTTCTTCTTTTCAACAGCCTTTTCTTTGTGAGCCAGATTTGGACATTCCATCTTGATATGTCCCTGCTTTCCACAACCAAAACAAGTAAAGTTAGCAGCATTTGAATCAGTCTTCTTAGTATACCTTTAGATTGCTTATTCTTCTCTTTTCCTTTCTTCCTCGGGAATTTGTTGAACTTCCTTAATTGCAAGTTCAATGCTTCAGCTTCACTGTCCTTCCTGGAGTCGGTTTCGCTTTCTTCTCCTAGAGCAGCAGTTTTGAGTGCGTTTCCCCTTGCTTTTCTTTCTCCAATCTCCTGCTCTTTGAATCTATTCATCTCAAGCTCATGTTCTCTGAGTTTTCTAAATAGTGCAGCTATACTCAATGTTGTAAAATCCCTCATCTCTGAAATTGTCATGACCTTGGGCTGCCAAGATCTATCAAGACACTTCAGCACTTTTATGTTGAGCTCCTCCTTGTCAAAGATCTTCCCCAGTCCAATGAGATGGTTCACTATGCGTGATTCTCTTCTGCACATCTGTTATGGTTTCTCCAACTTGCATTCTGAACAGTTCATATTCTTGAATTAAGGCATGCTTTCTTGCCCTCTTCACGTCACTGGTTCTTTCATGAGTCACCTCTAGAATGTCCCACATTTCTTTTGCTAAAGGACATTGAGAAACCCTAAAAAAATTCATCTAAATTCAAAGTTGAAGTTATAATGTTTTTAGCCATACAAACAAACTGAGCTTTCTTGCTCTCAAAATCACTCCATTTAGAGCAAGGCTTATCAACAATTTTACCATCAATCACAGTTTTAGGCACATAAAGACCATTCACAATTGTTACCCATACACCACGATCAAGAGATTCAATGAAAATTTCCATTCTAATTTTCCAAAAATTCTCATTCTAATTTTCTATAAAGGAACTATTTATAGAAGCACCCTCTGTAAAAGGCGGTTTCCCCTTAGCCATAGGATCGAAACTTAAATAACTTTTAAGACTTAGCTCTTGATACCAATTGAAAATATGTTTAGGCTGGTTCAAGAGGGGGTGAATTGAACTTTACAAAATTTTTTATTTTAGAAAGCAATGAAAATGTTTTATGTCAAAAGAAAGCTTTCACAAATCTCAATGATCAATGACTCAAGGTGCAGCATAGAAAATAAATCGATTCATACTCGAATAAGCCGATTTATTTTCTGGCAGAACAAGCAACAATCAATATTACACACAATGAAGATCAATAGGCACAACAGAATTAAATCACAACAATTGAAATACCAGAATCAAGTGCAAATAACCAAACTACAATATAATATCAATTATATCTATAAGTTAAATCACATCAAGCTACTAGCTATGCTCTAGCAAAATGAACAAAACTACAACACAACTATTTAAGAGGTTTCAACAGATTATGATACAAAAAATTAAAGTAGGTACAACAATAGAAATGAATATTAATAGCTATGAAAAACAAAAACAATTCTACAAGAGATTACACCCCAATTGTAGTATCAAGTGAAGGATAATCTTTATATATGCCAATCAAGAACCTATATGCAATTATGCAGAAAAATGCTTAGATCTATAATAAGAATAAGCACAGAGACTGTTCAAAGGTCCTAGAACAAAAATGCTATATAATTGCAACGAAATATATTAGTGAACAGCAGAGAAACTAATGAATTTGACAAAACAGATTATGCAGAAAATGCAACACAACAATTTAAAGAATTGCAGAACAAATATAGTGTAAGTGAGGTAAAGAAAATGTTCAGAACTGCTAAACAAAAAGGCTATATAATCTCAAGAAACAGTTTTTGAAAAACCAAAATTAACACAGTTTAATAGCAAAATGATCAGATAACGAATGAAACACCAAAATCAAAAAAAATACATCAACTGGACTAGATTTGTTTTAATAGGCACAATGCAAAATTTTATTAAGGCATGATTAATGTTAGCACCAGTGGGCTGCTATGATGATTTGATGAAGCCAACCAAGTTAAGAAGTTCAAGACCCTAAGAGCATATGTGGAATGCATGAAGACTTCATGAAGATTGAAAACTTGGTCTATAACTTAGGAGTGTGTGTTGTGGGGTAAGGTTGAGGTCTAATTAGTGAAGCATGCAATCTTAATCAATGATAAGCTCCAAATATATTTTCTGAATTAACAAAAGTTTTGAAAAATCATTAAAATCAAAACTTGCGTTTTAAATACCTGTTTTAACTAACTGGAGAAAAACAGTCGACTATTTGAAGATTCAATCGACTGAATTTTTAAATGACAGTTATGTTTAAATAGCTGGCGCGAAATGTTTGGAAGTTAACGAAAATCATTTTTACACATTTTCTGAGCACGAAAATTTGAGATTCTAAAGAGAGCAAAGAAAGCAAATGCGCCCGCGAGTCTTGTGATCAAAGATCAATCAAAGTTTTCATCAAAAACTATTTTCTTGAACTGCTGTTGGAGCTATCATTTGACTGAGACTGTTCTTCGTTGATTTGATCATCAAGACTAAGCCTTCTATACCCTTTCTTATTACTTTTGTCATTCTTTGTATAGAAGTGCTTGTATTGCAGTAACCTTGTTTGTTCATCATCTGTTTTGAAATTTATTCTGAGTTCTTGAATTGCCTGGGTTGGTAATTCTATTTTGTACAGTGGGCTCTGTACAGGGTGCGACTTGATGTGGGTTTTAGCAAGGGTCTTCGTGAAACACATAGTGGGTTTCTGTGTGGTTTCCTGTTCTGCTGTGGGATCAGCAGTGGTCTACTGCGGGTTGCAGTGAGACATTTCTGGGTTATACAGTGGGCTCTGTATAACGTTACTTGCTGTGGGTTTCAGCAAGGGAGTTCTTGAAGCACACAGTGGGTTCTGTGGTGTTTCTTGGTCTGCTGTAGGGTCAGCAGGGGTTGGCTGCAAAGTGCAGTGTCGTCTTGCTGTAGGCAAGTGTTGTAAACTGGATCAGGTTGATCAGTTTAGTGAAATCCTTACTGTGTGTGAGGGAATGGACGTAGCCCTGCTGTTGGGTGAACCAGTATAAAAATCTGTTGTGTCCTTATTCTCTCTTGCTCTCTCTCTCTATTGTTCTTGCTGAATTTCTTGAGTTTTTCAGAATTAATCGAATCTTACTAATTGAATAGCTTCATAATTTTCAGAAAATCTCTTTAGAAACAACCTAAAATCTTTTATTTCATTTTAACACAGTTTAATCCAAACTGTTTTGAATCTGTTAAGAACCAGTATATCAGTTTCCTGAAAAACTACAGTTTCGTAATTTGATGACTTCACTGTTTATCAGTTAACTTCTCCACAAAACTAAATCTTTTACTATTGTTGATTAAAGACTGTTTTCATACATCTAACAAAGTTCATATTGGTTAACAAAAAGGTTCTTAAGAAGTCAAGCTTGATAAACGTGGAGTTAATTTGTTCTTCCTGTATGGTTAAGTTCTATTCTGTTTCTGTGCAGTTAACTAAATTGCTTCCGCACTTACATTTAAATTCTGATAAAATTGTTTGACTTACTGCATTGTACTGTGACTGGATTATATTCTGTTTACTGGTTCATTCTACTGTCTTGCTCAGTAAAGTCAATAAAGATCCAGTTTATTAAACAACTTTGAATTTCTTAAAAGGTCAACTAGTTTTTGAAAAAGATTTTGAAATTCAATTCACCCCCCCCCTCTTGTATTTCAGCCAAAACAGTTTCTTTCAATTAACAATCAAACAGCAGTTGATATACCAATTACAAGAATTTAGAAACACAAATAGGTGAATACAGTGATCAAATAAAATAAATGAAACAATGCAGAATACTTGAATCTTGAAAGTTGTGCAGTAAGAAATACAAAACTAGTGCAGTATATATCAAAAATATAAAGAGAAGAGTCAAGAGAAGAGCACACAAGCAATTATATTGGTTCACCCTTCCTTAAGGGCTACATCCAATCTTTCTTGTAACTCTAGCAAGAAAAAATTTATTAAACACACTCAATTGTACATAATTACAATCAATAACCATTCTTGCACCATGCAAGATTACAAAATACCACTGAATTTCGAAACTAACACCCTACAACCCCAAACAATTCAAAAAATCCAATGTTAAACCCTATAACATAAAAAAAAACCCAATTGAAACAAAGAATTACAATTATACAAGCCAAGAACGCAATACTTGAATCAAAATGGCTCAAGAATTGAGTTTAAGAAACCCCCTGAATTTCAAGTGAAGGTGGGTCTACACAAGGGCTTGAAGAACTCCAATGGCACAGTACAATTCCCAAGTTTTTTGTTCTTCTAGAAAACCTCTTTTAATCTTTGAAAAACAAAGCAATCTTTTTCTCTCAGGATATTAACACTCTTGTTCACAATTCTCTTTTCTGTGTATATTCGTAATTCGCTCATTTTTTGCTCAAAGAAGGTTTGGGTATTTAAAACATAAAAACCCAAAACTGTTTTTCATAAAACAGTTTGACAATTTTGGTGCAAACCTCGAATAAGTCGATTTCATAAAAAGGAAATCAATTTTCTGCTAAAAACTAAATCTTCAAAACTAAGTTTTCTAAAATGTTTTTGCTATGCTTTGTTACTCATTTTAAGTAGTTTTAATTGTGCTAATGTGTTTCTTCTAAGCTTTACACAGATGTACCTTCACCTTCAATCACACTCACTTACACCCACTAAAACGAGGCCTAAATATCTTTAGCTTCCATGCTTTTGCTTTGCCTTTGTCGAAATGCTTGACTTCATCAAATGTTAAATCCTTTGAGATTCTTAACAAACATGTTACTTTGTGACTCAAATTATTTTGGCGATCTTAGTAGTAAAAGGTCCTTAATATATTATATTTTTATACTTAGAGATAATGCTATAAGTTGGTGTGCAACTTTATAATCTCTTATTGTCTTGTCAAAAATAAAGGCGAAATATATAGTTACTGCAAAAGTTGTGAAAAGAGTTTTACTATTCAAAAGTGTTATTGGTAATCACAATATTAAAAAAAGAAATTATTATTTATTATTATAGTCAAAACACAATTCACTTAACCAAGAATCAAGATTATCTTGAAAGGATAAAACATATGGTAGAATACATTCTTGATGTAACGGTAGAATTGATGTAATGGTGGAACGAGATGTGTTGGTGGAGAAAATTTTTACATCTAATAATCCAACTAATATTATGATGAAAAGAAAAAATGAATTTAGTTGACCTTGAATGTCAAAAAAAGTGAAAGTGAAATGACTTAACAACTTCAAGTTAAAGTGAAAATTTATATATTTTTTTTCTTAAAGTATGTAATCACTTTTGATAAATAAATAAAAGTCAGAATAGAAGAAGGGAAATAAATAAAAGTCATAATAGAAGGAAATGTAGTAGAACTAAAAGTCTCTATTACCATTGATTGTTTAACCCACTTTGTAATATAAATATATAATTTAATGTCCATTATATAAGAATAATTAGTGAAATCTCAACAGATTTACTTTCTTATACATATTCTTATCTCATTAATAGAAATTTTCTTATACAATTTAAATTAAGTAAAATTTTACTTTAGAGACAATTACATTACAAAATTTATAAGATAGAAAAATATAGTAAAAAACAATTAAATTAGATTCTCCATAAAATAAAATTAACTAATACACAATCTAATTTATACAAATTCTCTAGTATATTTTTTTTTTCCAAAATTGTATTTTAATTTATACAATGTTTAATTATAAATAATTTTAAATTTTGTTAAAATTTTAAACATTAATATTGTAACCAATGATTGTAATTCATTTTATCCTCTAAAATGTATCTATGAAATTTATAAAGGATTTGACACTTTTAATAAGAATAATGTTTTTCAGAGAGAAAAAAATATGATAATAACCATAAATTACAATCAGTTGTATTTAATTATATTAAATAGGTACTTAATTTTATATAATTTAAAATTTATAAACCGCCAAATGTGCATTAAGAGAAAAAAAAAAAAAGGGTATCTAAACTATTTATATTAACTTGGCGTTTAAATAATTTCTATACATCATCTTACCGTGACACGATTCAAGTTTTGTATAAAATTAATAATAATTGAAAAAGTATACATACTATTTGAAACATGTTGATATATAATTCCAAATAATAATCAAATAATAATAAAAGTGCCTACAATCTGTGACTTAATCTACTAGATCACAGAAAATATACAGAACAAGCATTGACTTCAATCTAGCATCATGATTTTCTTTTTGACAGAAATCTGGCATCAGTTATTTACAGCAATATAGAATATGGCCAGATTCATAGATCTTATGGAACTATTCATCAATTGTAGACTCCAATTGCTTGATGAAATGCTTCACAGACCATCATAATAACCACCAACACTTATATGAGCTCTGCTCATAGGAACACCTCTTGCAGCAGAAATTACATCATTTAATTTGGTTGCATGCTGCACCACTTGCTTAATTCTCTGAAATCACCACCAAACCAATCACTACTTCAACATCCAACAATTAAAACAATATTGGACCAAAACAAGTAAACTATTCAATATTCCATATTGCAATTATAGAATTCCAATCTTGCCACAAATAAATAGACTTTTTCTTTCCTTGACATTTCTTAAAAAGCAAATAACAAAGTCCTATACTAAATCATTCCAAAATTTTACTTGTGATCTATGATGTTGTCAAGAATTGTGAACAAACACAATTGACACAGTAACAATTATAGTCACAAATGTACTGAATATTTCAAAAAAAGATAATTTATATAGTTCTTAAGGTGATTTTGGTGTTCTACTTCAGTGTTTCAACCTATAAATGTTTTCATTACATGTCAACATTAATCACTGAGTTGAATCTTCAGTCTAATGAAAAACCAACATTGAAAACAGTTATGAAACTCCAAAATCTTGAGCTTATTTTTTAAAAACTTGATTTCAGTTTTACAAGCAACAAACTCTGAAAAAAAACTGAGATTAGCTGACCTTGTCATCAGCATATATCTGGAACCGAATCTTCTGTTCCTGCTTTAGTTTGTTCCTTTGCTGGCTTCCAAAGAAGAGAACACAAATAGTAGCAGCAGCAACACCAAAAGAACAGATGGCTCCAACACCTGTCAAACTCCACTTCCACAAGTTGAAACCAGTGCTGTTCTCTTCCTCCCAAGTGGAGTTCTCTTCTTTGTCACACACATCCTTCTCAATAACCCTCCTTCTGGGAGAGGTGATGATCTCTATGGTCTCACCTTTGTCCTCATATTTGAAGCCTCCTGCATCAATTGGAGGCAAGATTCCCCTACTACTCAACTTGGGGGAGTCCATTTTCATGTCAACAAACTCACTTTTCTCCTTGATCTTGAAGAAAACCTTCACTCTATCAGCCTCCACTGCCTCAAAATCTCTTGTTTTCTCTGATGGGGCAACCACATCCAATCCCACAGGACTACTTTTCACCATGTCTTTCACCAAAACTTCTTCTGGGGCCTTGCCAATTCTTGGCTCCAATTCAATTGGCAAAGGGACTAGTTGAGTGCGCACCCTCGGTGGTGGTGATGAGCAAAAGTAGTCCATGTCAAAGACACTCTTTGAGTCCAACTTTCCCTTTCCAAGGGAATTTTTCTGCTTTTGATTCCCACCATCTTCGTTGAAATCAAGGTAGCCATCATCAGACAGAAACTCCCACTCATCAATATCCATTAAGGTGGTTCAAGAGTGGTCACAAAAACCAAGGTTGGTTGATCTGTATGGTATCAGCAATAGAAAGAAAAATTGATCAAAAGGAGGAATTTGGAAAATTGGGTGTTGAGTTATTGAACCAAAAGAAGGTAGCTTTATGGGAATTTCATCAGGAATTGAAAGAACATCCCACCATGAATGTGCCCTTATGGAAGAAAGAAACTCTTACATGGTTTGAGTGCTTATCTTTGTTGAAGATGACAATTTTGAGCATGGTCCAGGTGGGTCCCACCAGGGAGAATTACCTATGAGATTGGATTCCTTGATGTTTCTTTTCAATTTTCTATTGGGTTTTCAAATCTATTGTAAGTGAACCAAAAAGAAGAATTAAAGTACACAAAACTCTATTACATACCTAAACAATAGAAAACAGTTAACTTTGGATAAAGCTTCTGTGCCCAAAAACAGGGATGTATTGACTAATGCCCAAGTTATCAAAGGTTCTACCTTTTAATTAATTCTTATTTGTTGCTATCACTTTTTGATTTTTTTAAGAACTACAAGTAGAAAGAAGATAAAAGATAAAATTTTTCTTTTGTTGCTTTTGCTCTTATCAATGGAGAGATTGTCGGTTGCTTGTTGATAAAGACACAAAGAAAGTAAAAGAAGGTAGACTGAGGCCACATCCCAGCACATTGACATTGTCCATGAGTTTGTTTTTATTTTAATCAAGTAGTTTAGATTAATATTTATGAAGTTACTTTCTATATAGAGTCAGTTAATATTAATATTATAATTTATATTAATATTATAATTAAAAATTATATTAAAAAATAATGTTGTTGAATGGGATTTTCACTAATTATAACTTTTATTTTGTACATTATACTTATATCTTACTCTAAAAATGTTAATAGTCAAAAGAATGGAAGTAAAAAGAATTGCTACAAGTAACATTAAATGTTAGTAACACGTCATTATGAAAATTTTTGGTGAAAACATACTAAATAGTTTTTGTATTTTTCGAATAAAAAATATTTGTAGGTAAAGTTGATCCCTCTTTTAACCATATGATGATAAAAATGGTTACTAGATATTAAATTTAAACATGAAAAAAAAAAAAAAAAAACTAATTTCACATTTTTTTAAACTTGGAAACTAATTTATCGATCTAAACTTATAGAAAATAAAACCAGATGAAATGAAAAGTATAGTCATTGTATAGTCATTAAAAATATATTTTCCTAATTTTTTTTTATCTATGATTAATGAATATTAAATAGATTGTTTTTTTATTTTTTTTCTACACGTAATATACAAGTTATCGGCTTCAGATGAAACACGTAACAACAAAAATTTGTAACTAAAATCAACACTATATATAAATTTATATTTATATATAAAATTAATATATATATATATACGAACTTTTACATATCAAGTTGTATTTAAAGTGTTACATACTAAATATTAAATTTAAATATAAAAAAAATTAATTTCACATTTTTTAAAACTTGAAAGCTAATTTATTTATTTAAACTTATAGAAAATAAAACCAGATTTAATGAAAAGTATAGTCATTAAAAATATTTTTTCCTAAATTTTTTATCTATGATTAATGAATCTTATATATATATATATATATATATATATATATATTTATTTTGTTTTCTTCGTTCTTTATACCCGTAATATACAAGTTATCGGCTTCAGATGAAACACGTAAGTAAAGAAAAGTGAGAAAGAAAATAAAATTGAAATTATTTAGTCCTGCAAAAATAGCATTTAATTGTAGTAAAGTCTTTCCCTTTCAGAAGTGATATCATCAACCTTCTCACAAAGAAGTTAATCACTTAATTACTAAATATTCTGAACACTTGAATATATTTTCAGCTTTTGGAATATAGTTATATCTTAAGCCTAGTTTGATAATTTTATTTCCTTTTCAGATCCTATAAAATTTCCTTTTTTTATTTCAGTTTCTAGTCTATATGAAATATTTTAACCTTTTGAATATTTTATAGGACTGCAAGAAACTAATCTACATACATTATATACACTAATAATTTGTTCTAAGTTCACAATTTTGTCTAAAATGATTGTTTTCGACTCATATAATATTATTATTATTATCATTATTATTATCATTATTATTAATAATTTAAAAAAAATAAATTCAAATTTTATAAATAGATATAAAATATATAACCATTGTACTAAAAAATTGTGTTTATGTTATAATTATTATTATTCTTATTATTAGTATTAATAATAATATAGATAATATTAAATAGCAATATTAGTAATAATAGTAATAGTAATATAAATAATATTAATAAGTAATGATAAACATCATATTTTTAAATATTTTAATTATAAAATTAAGATAGTTTTATGTGAGATTTTTTGTTTGTTGATTATTTATAATTATAGACTATATTAAAAAATCATAGTTTAAACTATTTACTTAGATTCTATAAATTTATATCAAATTTTTTTTATTTTAAGTCATACTTCTTTAACGTGGTTCATTATTCTTTTAGAAGTTATACTTTAAAATTATGGCTTAAACATCATTATGAAAAAATTGACATCTATAGTGATTCAGTGATTCATAACTTAGTAGTTTTAAAAATCTGATTTTTTTTATTTTTAAACCACGTTTATTTATTTATGACCAACTTAAAAAATTATGGTTTAAACTACTCATGCTTTATTATTCATACTTTATAAGTTTAAACTATATTTTTATTATTTTAGATCACACTTTTTTTATTATACTTTATTTGTTTTTCAAATGTCATATTGTGACTTAAACATTCATACTTAAAAAATTGTGGCCTATTATGATTATAAGTCACAATTACAAAAGTATAACACTTCTCACCTTTAAACTATATTTTTTTTGTTTTTTTGCATTTGATCAACTTCAATGTTGCTTAAAATAATAAATTGTGCAGTGATATTATAAAGATAAAACAAAATATAATAATACTTTATAGGTATAATAAAATATAATAACAAAACCAAATTAAAAAGAGAAAATTTTAAGTAGTGAAAGTTATAAAAAGAAAAAAGGGACAAAAACAAAATATAATCATATTTCTTGAAAAAAACATATTTAAACTGGATTAATATCATGACATGTTAGAACCTGAAATTATTTTTGAGATTTTTTTTTTTCCGTTTCATTTGCACTTTAAGTCAAAGTTTTATTTTCTTTTCCATTTTAATTCATGGATACACATGAAATAACTTATGAAATAGATTGAACCGAATTGAAAAATAGTGGTCAAAATTACAAAGGATTTAGTTTTGTTTTGACTTATTTAGTTAGCAAGTTTAAATAGGTTTAGACCAAATCAATTTATATAAGGCAATCTATTTTTAAAAAAATAATAATTATAATTTAATAAAATTAAAATTAATAATATTTTATTAAAATATATACATGAAAATAGATCTAGTATGAAGGTGTTTAGTTAATTAGCAACTGACCAAATATATATTAAAAAAATACAATATAATATACTTTTTCATAAACATGTATTATCAATTTCACTTTTAGTACAATAATAGCAAAATTTACAGATTTTCATACAACAATTATAATTTTATTTTGACTTTAATCACATCGATTAATTATGCCATTAAATATTGATAACGATATTTCTACGTAAATTTAATATTAGTGATGCGTTAATTTATTATTTGTTTTCATATAATTAATACGACCAATTTTCATGCTTAGTATGATTGCAAAAGATTTATTGGTCTTAGTTCAATAGGTATATAATTTTGTTTATTAACATATATTAATTTGGTTGGTTAAATGATTACTTGGATATTCTTACATGGAAAAAAACCAATGGCATACTTCTTAGCCAAGAGAATATTTTATATTATTTTTTTTTAAACATTAGTACCATCTCTAGGAATCTCTTTCTCTAGTTCTCGACTCGAAAGACTTGTTTCGACATACCCAATAGTCTGACACTTAAGAGTCGAGGTCAATGTCAGTTTTATATACACATTCTTCCCTTAATCCTGTGAGACATTTTTTAAGAACAAAATCATAATGGAGCAACTGAACTTTAAAACAGACAATACCTCATACACGGTGATTGACCCTAACAATGTCATCTCAACGAACTTGAGGTCGGAACAATTTTTAATAAAAATAATTTATTTAATATAAAACTATTATTATAGCATCATGTTTTTCATAAAATAGAAAAAATGTAAAGTTTAGTTATCTATTTTGCATAATTAAACTATTTAGTTGAGTTTAAAGAATAAAATAAAATTGTTTTATAAAAATAAAATAAAGTTAGATTGTTAAAATAAAAAGTGAAAGGGTTAGGAGTGAGTTTGTCTTAGCCTCCACGAGCTCAATTCTATCTCACTCATTATTAAATAAAATAATTGTTAATTTTACTTTTCTTTTCTTTTTTATTGTTGCATTTGTTAATTTATAAAGTTCGAGAGAAATTTCAAAAGTGACAACACATAAGGAGTTTAAAAAGTGAGTTATACATCTGAGATTTATGCATCCTTAACTGAAGAGGGAGTGAAGAATGTCTCATTTATGGATGCTTGTAAAAATTATGGGCAGAAAAGAAATTTGTTAACTCTCAATAAGATTTTGTTATACGAGATCGTGTATTATGAATATTTTATTATTGTTGTCATTCAATTATTGATTTATTATCTAATTGTGTTTTTTAGGATTTTGGAGTCCTATTATCTAAATTACATTATGTATTATGTGAAGGAATTAGAATTTTAGATTTAAAATTTTTCATTAAGATATACGTTAAAATTGTATCATGTTAGATATTAGATTTCGCTCTTAAGGTTTTTTTATTAGTGCAAAAATAATAATAAATCTTCTTCCTAAATAGGATAAATCATATAGCAGAGAGATGTTGCTTATCTTTAATAGCATGTTGAGTCAAATAAGTGTTACAAATACCAATCATATATGTGTTTTGTTGCACTTAATTCTAATGAATAATTTAATGTATTTTATACACAAAGTCTTTGAAGACAAATTAATAACAATATTAACGCCCAAACTTTAAAGTTTAAAAATTTATTTCAAAGTTTTTATTCATCAAAAGGCATGCTAAAATATCTTTTTAAATCTATTGTAAGTGAACCAAAAAGGAGTATTAAAGTACATCAAACTCTATTACATACCTAAACAATATGGAATAGTTAACTTTGGATAAAGATTCTGTGCCCAAAAACAGGGAAGTAATGACTGATGCCCAAGTTATCAAAGGTTCTACCTTGTAATTAATTCTTATTTGTGGCTATCACTTATTGATTTTTTTTAAGAACTACAAGTAGAGAGAAGAAAAAAGATAAAATTTTTCTTTTGTTGCTTTTGCTCTGATCAATGGAGAGATTGTCGGTTGCTTGTTGATAAAGACACAGAAAGTAAAAGAAGGTAGACTGAGGCCACATCACAGCACATTGACATTGTCCATGAGTTTGTTCTTATTTTAATCGAGTAGTTTAGATTAATATTTATGAAGTTACTTTCAATATAGAGTCATTTATATTAGGATAAATAATTTCTATTAATATTGTAATTAAAAAATATATTAAAAATAATGTTGTTGAATTGGATTTTCACTAATTATAACTTTTATTTTGTACATTATACTTATATCTTACTCTAAAAATGTTAATAGTCAAAAGAATGGAAATAAAAAGAATTGCTACAAGTAACATTAAATGTTAGTAACACGTCATTATGAAATTTTTTGGTGAAAACATACTAAATAGTTTTTGTATTTTTCGAAAAAAAAATATTTTTAGGTAAAGTTAATCCCTCTTTTAACCTTATGATGATAAAAATGGTTACTAGATATTAAATTTAAACATGAAAAAAAATACTAATTTCACCTTTTTTAAAACTTGAAAACTAATTTATTGATTTAAACTTATAGAAAATAAAACAAGATTTAATGAAAAGTATAGTCATTAAAAACATTTTTTTCCTAAGTTTTTATTTATGATTAATGAATCTTAAATAGATTTTTTTTTCTTCGTTATTTATACCCGTAATATACAAGTTATCGGCTTCAGATGAAACACGTAAGTAAAGACAAGTGAGAAAGAACATAAAATTGAAATTATTTAGTCATGCAAAAATAGCATTTAATTGTAGTAAAGTCTTTCCCTTTCCGAAGTGATATTATATATTACTAGGACATTCTCATATGGAAAAAAAAATCAATGACATGTTCGTTACTCACCAACAGCTAGCCAAGAGAATCTTTTTACATTTTTTAATAAAAATAAATTATTAAAATATAAAAATATTATTGTAGCATCATGTTTTTCATAAACGTAAAGTATAGTTATTTATTTGGCATAATTAAACTATTTATTAGGGTTTAAAGAATAAAATAAAATTGTTTTATAAAAATAAAATAAAGTTAAAAAAATGAAAGGATTAGGAGTGAGTTTGTCTTAGTCTTCACAAGCTCAATTCTTTGTCACTTATTATTAAATAAAATAATTGTTAAGTTTTCTCTGTTTTTTTTTTTTATTGTTGCACTTGTTAATTTCCAAAGTTTGAAAGAAATTTCAGAAATAACAACACATAAGGAGAGTTATGCAGCCTCAATTAAAGAGGGAGTCATGTTCAGAATTTGGTTATCTAGGAATTGAATTCTGCACTACCTGATTAAAAACCAGTTAGATTTCGGTTCTTTGGAAATCTAATTGTCAACTATATTTTTAATTTCTTTTCTTCTTCGTTTATAGAAAGGAAAGATAAAGTTTTGGAAAAATTATTCATGACAAATAATAGTTCAAAATTCAGTTTCTCAGAAACTGAATTTTAAATGTGAATAGTAAACCATGTTATATGTGTAAATAAAGGAAACTTGTTTTGGAAAGAAAAAGAAAATAGGAAAAATACTAGTGTTGTGGAAAAAAATCCAAAAGAAAATTAGCAACTGTGACTCTTAATTCTCCACTATACTTGTAACCTATTGTGTGATGATGTAACAACACTTGAAAAAGATAAAAAGCGTTGCTAGTGAGATAAATGGAGTACTATCAACTTGTCATAAGGTATTGTTTGAATTGCATAGTGAAATTGAGGAGGTAGATTTGAATTGATTTTAAAATGAGAATACGTGAAAAGTTGAATTATTTGAATTAACAGAAAGATGGTAAGAAATGAAGATAAAATTTATAAAAGTTTGTAAGTGATATAATACATGTGATTGATAAAATAACTTTTTTAATAAATAAAATTAATTTAAGATTAAATATAATTAATTTATTAATATGATTAAATCTCATGAACTGTACATCCTAATACAATCAAGAACATATCTTTCACTCTGCAAGATCAAACAATAACAAATGTAAACCTTATACAAATGTACACAAGAAACAAAAACAATCAATGTAATTTGAATACAATCAACTCTACAACAATATATGAGACAAATTAGCTGAAAAACAAGTTACAGAAAACTTTCCTAACTCAAAATAGATGAAAAACAGTGCAATGCACTCAGATAAGAGAAGACAAGTTCAAGAACATATTTCTTGCTTTCTTTTGTCAAAGCCTCATTAAACTCACTTTGAATGCTCATTGTAGTTCATCAAAATGTTTTTTGTTCAATCTCTCTCTCAAAAATGCACTCTCCCTTCTTTCTTTTAATTCTTTCACAAACAATTATTTAAAACAGCTACATTTAAGTGAAAACAATTGATTTTGAAAATCAGTTTAAATCAATGGATTTTACTAACAAGATTTTCAGCTGATTGATTTGTAAAAATAATCCTTTGAAAATATCAGTTAAATAGTTTTACTTGCAAACTTTTGTCAAATCGGTTCTAATTAAAATTAAAAAAAAAAACTTTTAGAGTACATTCTACTGATTTGTGATGCATGCACATGAATCATCAACACACTGACACACTAACTCTAGACAAACAATTTTTCAAACTAATATGCTCTTTACTTCATCAAATACCAAACTGCATCATTTCCAACACTTATTTCCTCACCATCACAGGCAAATGCTCAAGGAAGGTGAGGATCCATATCTTGAAAAGTAACATTGAAACTTTTCAAAGGTCTAAGGACAGAGTAATCAGTAAGAGACCAACTGAAAGTGCTGAGGACAAACAATGGGTTGGTGATGGAGTACGCCCCAGCGACATTAATCAATAAATAAAGAGGACAAAAAGCCAAAGGGAGAATTAAGAGATTTTCAGAAGATTGGGCCCATCTCATCCTATTTGGATTTTTAATCAGCTGCTCGGGCCCAAATACAAACATGAAGAAATTCCTTTGGAGAAAATAGAATATTAAGGAGAAGTCCTCTAATTTGTATAAATTATTTAGAATAGTTTAGAATAATTTAGGCCTTGTATTTGGGCCTTGTATTTTTGGACCATATAGTGTAAGTTTGGGCCTTGAGGTCCATAAATAATGTTGGGTCTGATCAAGGAGTCCAAGTAGCACAAGGAGCTCTCTTCTTGTGCTACTTGTCACCACCTTGTGAGAGCCTTGGAGTGCAAGCTAGGTTTGGGAAGCTTGTCATAGAAGCTAGGGTTAGAAGCTTGTCTTATAAACTAGGGTTTCTAGACCTAGCTTCTCGCATACCCTACCTAGATAGCTTGCATGGGAAGCTAAGTAGCTCATCCTTTCTTCTATAAATAAGAGGTTTAGGAACCTCCATTGTAGACTTGATTTGAGTAATAGAATGCTGCCAAATTTTCAGCACATTACCTCAAGTTTCACATTGAGTTTCTTCTCTTAGAAGCTAGGAGCTCTCTCTCTTGAAGGTTGGCTCAACCTCCTTCAAGGCTTTCACCATGTACTTCACCATCAACCTCCTTGCACGCTTCCTTCCTTGCATTTCCATGGCTTCCGCATCATGAGGAGTTTCATCCACTTCTTCTATTCGGTATTTCAAGGTTTCATCATGCTCAACTTCCATTGAAGCTTGCTCAAAAAGCTAAGGCACCTAGGAGCTCCTCCATCAGTTGGAGTTTGTTTCAGGGGAGTTCAATGAGTTTTGCAGAAGAAAAGGTATAAAGAGGTATAATACGGTTACAAGTACACCATAAAAAAATTTTGGTGTCTTGGTATTTACACACGTAAGAAAGACAAATTAGAAGCACATGCTGAGAGATGTATCCTCATAGGATACATAGAAGGTGTAAAGGGTACAAGTTATGAAGATTGGAGCCTGGAGAGGCTAAGTGTTTCATGAGCAAAGATGTCACATTTGATGAGACTTGAATTATTATGATGTGTTGAGATTTGGTGAAAGGGAATGAGAAAATCCATGTTAAGGTGGAGTCTTCTGCTAAGGGATTAGCGCCTAGAGACATCAAATGATGATCGCCAACCTTCTATCTCTTACATGAGAAGGCCTAACGTGTAGAGGTTGAGTTCGACTATCAGCTTACACGAGATGGGGAGAGGAGGATGATCAAGCCTACACGAAGGTTTAGATATGCTAACCTTATCAATTATGCTTTGATAGCAGTTAAGGAGATAGACAATTTATAGCCTCGAAGCTTTCAGAAGGCTATAGAAGGTTCAGAAGTTCAATAATGGCAAGTTCCCATGGAAGAGGAAATTTTGTCTTTGAGGAAGAACTACACGTGGATGCTTGTTGATCTACCAAGAAATCAAAAGGTGGTGGGATGCAAATGGGTGTTCAAAAAAATAATGAGGGAATACCAGGTTGTGGAAGGTCAGAGATTCAAAGCTAGATTGGTGGAAAAAGGTTTTACACAGGTAGAAGGAGTTGACTATAGTGAGATATTCTCACTTATGGTAAAACTTTGTTTCATAAGGATTTTAATAGTACAATTTGGTGTTAGAACAGTTAGACATTAAGACGGTGTTTTTGCATGGCATCCTGGAGGAGATTATTGATATGCAGCAACTCAAGGAGTTTGTTAAAGAGGAGGGGAAAGTTTGTCTCTTGGAAAAATTGTTGTATGGCTTGAAACAGTGTTCAAGGAAATGGTACAAAAGATTTGATGACTTTATAACGCAAACGGGGTTCTAGAGGTGCAGTTATGATAGTTTTCTATACATCTTCAAAAGAGAGGAAAATTTGTGGCATTTTTACTCTTATATGTAGATGATATCCTTATATCCAATCAGTATAAAGATGAATTGGAAGAGTTCATACAAAGAATAAGTTCAAAATTTGAAATGAAGGATCTTGGTCCCACAAGGCGTATATTGGGGATGGACATATAGAGAGACCAAACGGTAGGGATACTATGTTTGTCTTGGCAATGTTACTTATAGAAAATGGTTGAGAGGTTTAAGATGCATAAATTTGAACCTATGGGGACACCTTTGGGACACCATACGAAGCTTTCAGTTGCTCAAGCTCCAAGTACTGAGAAGGAAAATAGGAAGATAAAGACTATCTCATATGATAACGAAATCAGTGGCATCATGTATGAGATGGTTTGTAGCATGTCGTATCTAGCTCATGTTGTTAGTGTTGTTAGAAGGTACATGGCATATCTTGGATGAGCTCATTGGAAGGCTTTGAAGTGGGTGCTAAGATATCTAAGAGGTGTAAAATAAGTTTTGGCTAAGTTCAAGAGGGGGGGGGGGGGTGAATTGAACATCTTTAAAAATTTTTGCAAATGTACTTTTCAACGTGAGAAATAAACAATCTTTAAAGAAACTATGAAGGTGACATAAAAAGAAGCAAACAATAGAGGTCCAAAGTTATTCCAAAAAAATAACAATCACACAGAATCAATAAACTGGAAACAAATATTAATTCTGGAAAGAAAACAGTATACTGTAAAGCAAGTTCTGGAAAATCACAGTGTACTGTAAAACCAGTTCTGGAAACTTAATTCAAGAAATCAAAGAATTAGATCAAATCCAAGTTTGTAATGAATTACTGATTAAGGAACATTTTATCAAACAATACAAACTATGTTTAATGTATGAACACTGTGAAAAGTCAACTTCTGGAAAAATAGATTAATGAATTACGAAATTGCTGATTTACAGAAAATGAGTAATCTGGTTATTGAACAGATTTAGAAATAACTAGAGTAAATTGTATTTAAACAGAATATATGTTTTCAAAGGTTACTTAAAATGTTTCAAGAATGTTGAGCAATCTATTCAATTGTACAAGAATGTCTGACTGTTAACTGTGATAGTCAAAGTGTCATACATCTAGTTGATAATCAAGATTTGCCACGAAAGGACGTAACAAATAGACATCAAACTGCATTTTGTGAGAGATGTTACTGCGTCTAGAGATGTTAGGATCGAGAAGATAGTCTTGAAAGAAAATATAGCAGATGTGTTTACGAAGTCCTTGCCAAGATTGAGGTTCATAAGGTATATCAAGCTAGTTAACTTTTAGTTTGAGAAGAAGGGAAGTTAAAGTTGGAAGCTCTTCCATGATTTGGAGTCAAGGTGGAGAATTTAGATGATTGGCTTTAAATCATGTATAGGAGATCATCTGTTGGAAATCTCAGTCACATGGTTAGATCATTTGATGTGAATAAGAAAAAGATTGTCTACTAGAGACCATCTAGTAGTGCTAAAACTAGTAAAATCGTATGGTTCATCTTTGTTATGATTGTCTAAATTGTCTAGTATGTGTTTATTATAATTGTTTTAACGATTTTGTTTCTTGAATGGTCTTATTTTACTCCTTCTATATAGGGTCTTTATATAGAGCAATGTTATCGAAAATCGGCCATGGCGGTGCCATGGCGGAATGCGATGGCAGATTTACATACTACCGCCACCACACAACAGTGGCGAAGCGGATTCTATATGGCGGCCCGTAGCGGCCGCTTTCCGCGTAACGTCTTGTAACGGCGAATCGGCAAAAAGGGAAAAGCGTTCAGCAGCTTGTGCGCGGAGGACCAGCTCGTGTAAGCGCAGCGTGCACGGAGGCGCTGCGTACGTGGAGGCGTTGTGTGTGCGGCGGCGCAGCGTCTGCGATGGTCGACGCGGCAGAAAATCGAAGTCTGTGTGGCTGCGGCTGATAGGGATGAGGGTGACGAGAGTGGGTGACCTAATTATTTGGGTGATATTAATTGGTCCTTACTCGGCCCAATTAGTAAATTAACCCTAAAATTTTATTAAATCCTATAATTTAAATTTTAACGGCTATAATTTAAATTTAACAACTATAATTTAAACTTAACAGCTATAATTATATTTAACAGCTGTAATTTAACCTAATTCTTAACTTTTTAACTGAATGGTATTTTTATCCAGTCCAATTAAACCTTATATATCCCTCTTACTATGACTATTAAATCTACAATTTTTTTATACCTTCTACTATTCACTGTCACAGTACCTACAATTATCTCTCTGCCTCCAACTATTCACTGCCACGGTGAAACCTACAATTATCCTTCTATTCACTGCCTCCAGCCACAGTCAAACCTATTATTTCAAGGTGTTTTATTTTTTTAAATATCTTTTAATTGTTTTTTTACTTTAATTATTATTGCAATTTGCAATCTGTTTTATTTTTCTAGATATTTTTTAATTGTTTTTTAGTTTAATTATTATTGTAAATTGTTTTATTTGTTGTAAATATTTTTCAATTGTTTTTTTTGAATTTAATTATTGTTACAAACTGTTTTATTTTCTTAAACTATTTTTTAATTTGTTTCTTTTTACTTTAATTATTATTGCAATCTGTTTTATTTTTAAAAAAAATATTTTTAATTGCAAACTGTTTTTTTTAATTTAATTACTATTGCAAACGTTTTGTTTTTTCTAAATATTTTTCAATTGTTTTTTTTTTACTTTAATTATTATTACAAAATGTTTTATTTTCTTAAACTATTTTTTAATTTGTTTCTTTTTACTTTAATTATTATTGCAAACTGTTTTATTTTTAAAAAAATATTTTTAATTGCAAATTGTTTTTTTTTTAATTTAATTACTATTGCAAACCTTTTGTTTTTTCTAAATATTTTTTAATTTGTTTTTTTTTTACCTTTAATTATTATTGCAAACTGTTTTGTTTATTTTTACATATTTTTTATTTGTTTTTTTTTCTTTAATTATTTATAAGAAAAATATCATTATTTTACAGCAATACCAATGGCTAACAATCAAGACAACGCAAAAGCATCCCAGAGAACCGATCCGGGTTGGAAACATTGTCATCCTATGGATGAATCTAACCAAAATACAACTGTATGTAATTACTGTGGGAAAGTTATGAAAGGAGGAGTGACAAGGGCCAAAGAACATTTAATGGCAAAGAAATTTTTTATAATTTTTACAATACAATTATATTTTTGTTTTTTTTTTAAAATATATATATATATATATATATATAT